>Ga0099826_10000739_pt1 | contig 17179 bp, 14 predicted proteins | sample Mtrugardesep15_FD_76830 | JGI IMG/M metagenome (GOLD analysis project Ga0099826, IMG submission 76830) | Root nodule microbial communities of legume samples collected from California, USA - M. trunc garden sep15 | ecosystem: Host-associated > Plants > Roots > Nodule | place: USA: California... | reverse complement strand
TTGGGGGTCCAAAACTGCTAAAGAATCAAAACATAGGGGGCTGTTTTGTATTTAAATTAGTTAGAGGTCCATAACCGCAACTTTTGGAAAGATAGGGGTCCAAAAGTGCAATTAAGCCAAAAAAAAATTCACATGTTTAGAAATTTAACACACTAAAATTCTCCAAAAACTTGCCCAAATTCAGAAACAGAACACATAAAAAAGGTCAAATGATAGTCAGATATGTTGAAGAAGAAGGAAGAAGTAGAATATCACATATGTAGATAAATCCTCGCTTCAACTTTCATTGAAGATATTTTCAGATCAACAAGCATCAACAACGGTTGAATTTCATTTCTGTCGTGTAGTAAGTATGTGTGGAGAAGAAGGATTGTGGGAGATGGGACAGTGAAGACGAAGCAAGGAGTGTGAAACTGTGGATGTTGAAATTGAAAGCATCAATGGATTAATGGAAGTTGGATTGTTGGAAGTGTTGGGTGAGAGAGAGAGAGAGAGAGAGAGAGGCTGGGAACGGCGGCTCAACACAAGGTTGTTTGTGGATGAGGGAGCAAAAGAAATAAAATTAGGGTTTGGTTCTCATTGTTGGGCTGAGTGTTAATATTGGGCCTTACTAAAAACATACATATGGTCGAGTACGGTTTCGATGGGTTGGATCTACCCACCCAAAATCGACTACTACAAACCAGTAAAAACCATTTCTCTGTGTCCGCTCCACCCGGTTTAACCGTGTAACCCGCCCGATGCGGCTCGGTCCAAACGGGTAGGCCAGTTTGGGTCGGTTTGCATGTTTTTTGTCCAGCCCTAATTTCCATTACTCTCCCTCCCCTAACACATAAAATAGCTAATTGCTAAATTTGTGCAATTTTCTTCTAGAATCGTATTACTAACCACTTATGATTTTGAAAGGTATGGTGGTTGGAGTACAAGAATCAGAATCATATTATATATGTTTGTTCAATCTTATAAAAAAAAAGATAGAATTGTTTCTTCAAAAATACATTTAAACATCACATGGAATTTATTGTTTGGAAGACCAATGAAGTTTCAAGAGCAACAACAAGTCAATGTTCCAAAATTAGAAGAGAGCGAGATATCATATCTTCACTCAAAATCTTAAGTCATTTTTGAGCATTTGGTCTCTAAAAATGGAGCTTCGCTAGGTTTTAGTAGCATCGTTCCCCATTGCCTTTCCTTGCAAATCGTTGGGCTAATTTCAATTGAATTTACATCAGTACTCACTTTTGGTATTACGTGATTCACTTTTGTGTTGTTTCTTACCTTTGTGCTTACGTGATTCCTTTTAGGCTAATCACACTTTCATTCAATTCAATTCAATTGATTTCTTCACCAATTTTCTACCATCACTTTCTTCTGATTCTGGTTCAGCTGTTGCCATGCCTTTCGATTGGCAAGCTAAGCTTTCCTCCACGGTCCTGCAACAACTGCGTGGGTGCGCCTTCCTCCCCTAACAATGCCATCAGCCGCTGTTTTTTTGCACAGGTTTGGAAGGCACCGCATTCTATCTCCTCTAATGAGAACTTGCCTCAGCCGTCCATTAGAGGAGAAAAAGTAAGCATCACAATATCGCAAGAAGTATATGAAAAGGGAATGGCATTTTGCAAGCGACACCTGTGTGGTCGTCTGGTTATGAACAAGGGCGAAAAACCATATTTGGCAAGAGACATACAGTTGAAACTTCAGAAGCAATGGAAGACAGAACAGACCTGGACCATGCTATCGTTAGGAAGGGGATACTATGAATTCTCATTTGATTCTGAGGCTGATTTACGCTCTATTTTTGAGCGATGGGAACAATGAACTTGAAGTCGGGTGTATTACGTCTGTTTGAATGGACTAAAGATTTCAATATGCACATGCAAGGTAATACTCATGCTCAAGTGTGGGTTCGATTATTGGAGCTACCTCAGGAGTATTAGATGGAACGTACTCTCCGTGGAATCACAAGTGTTGTAGGCACCCCGCTCCTTATTGATAATGCGACGTCCAAGCGCATTTTTGGCCATTATACCATAATACTAGTGGCTATGGATTTTACTCGCAAGATTTTCCATGAAATTGAGGTGGAAAGGGAGGGTTATGCTTTTACTGTGGAGGTGGCCTATGAACGTATTCCGTATTTTTGTACTCATTGTCAAAATGTAGGTCATGATGTTTCCGCTTGTCGGTAGCTTTATCCCCGGAAGGACAACGACATTAACACAGCCAAGGAAAAGGTCGCTCAGGGCAAGAAGTAAGTTCCACCAAAAAGGCTAGAGTGGGTACCTCTTAAGGAGAACCCTTCTAGTATAGGTTCTTCTGAGGCTTTTTAGGATCCGAAGCAAGTCCCAATACCCACACTAGTGGAGATGCAACTTGAGCCAACTGTTTCTCCACAACCAATGCAACAAGCACTTGCCAAGGAAGTGTCTGTGCAAAACAACACCTCAACCGAGGCTTTCATAGCTTTGGAAGCCACTTTGCAAGCTAAGAATGCCGCAGCTCACACCTTAGATGATGATATGGAGCAGCAATGTTCCATGCCGGCGGAAACATATCCTCCTCAGGAAAATTTGGTAACACGTGATGAACCTTCTTTTACTTTGCAATACACTAATTTTACAGATGATGTGGTTAGAAATGACCTTGGAGCAGAACTTCGACCTATTTTATCCCTAGTCACAGATAAATCTTTAGATGTCAGTAGAATTGTTGTTACCCCTGACGCACATGTTGATCCTACATTGCAGAAAGAAGTGGATTTTATGAATAATTGGTTGGCCAAGGCTGCCGAGAATGACACACCTTTTGTGTCGGTTGTTTCGAAGTCACAGAAAAAGAAAGGGAATAAGATGAACAAGTCTGCCTATCAAACTCGTTCCTTGGGTCCTCTTCCACCTTCTCAATGAATATTATTTTCTAGAACATTCGAGGAATTTTTTGGGTTCCAGATACTAGTATTGGATGCAAGCATTTCCTATTTATTGCGGAGACAACTTTGGGCAGATTTGACTTTGCTTCGGAATACTTATGCCGCTTCGTGGATTTTTTAGGGGATTTTAATCCGGTGTTAGGTGCGAATATGATGGTGATTTGTTCAAATATCTTCCGGGAAGGAAATTGTTGTGCTGATAAGCTTGCTTCTTTGGGCCATCCTCTGACAGACACTATTTGGTATACCAATATGCCTCTTTCTTTGTCGGCTGATTTTTCTAGGGACAGAAATGGTTTGCCTAATTACTGTTTTCCTTTGACATTTTTGTTTCTCTTTTGTTAGCTTTCTTTTATTTCTTTTGAGGGTTTTGGCCTAGTCCCCCCTCCTGTAAATATTTTTCCTTTTTTTTTATAATAATATTACGTATTGGGAAGGCGGTAGAGAACGGGGGTCTCTGTTGGGTGTCAACCTAGTTGGGATGCTTCAGTTTCCCCCCAAACCCTTTTTTTTAATGCCTAACCTTTCTCTTGGCCTTATAAAAAAAAGTCATTAAGTATACGATTGTTTACACCTAAAATTAATCATCGTGTTAACCGATCTCGATAAAAAGGCGATTAAACTATTTTACATGCAATCGAAGGTTATGCAATGTTAAAGCAGCCAAGCAATAAAAACTATTTTTTTTCAAGGCCACTAACTTAGTACGTGGGTCGAAATAGCTTCAACATTCAGTTCAGACTAAGTGGAACTGGACAATAATGTCAGAAACCCACATTCCTTATTTTTAGCATTACTAACCACTATAAGCAATGAGGAAAGAAACACGATCTCCACGGAGTTGCGCATTAAGGACTCTGTTAATGGACCACATCGAGAAGAAAGAGATTGAAATTAAACTTGGGGCGCCACGATCCCATGAGCAAGAAAGTTATCACGCGCAACCTGTGAAATTAACTGAGCAAAGGCTCATCACTGTTGGCCACATCTTTTGACTAATAGACATAGTTTATGCAATAAATACTCAGTTCATTCCCTCTAATTGACACATCCTATCAACACAAGCCATTTTCTCATTTTTATCTTGTTATCTTTCTGTCTTTATCCTTATTTTTTTATGCATTTTTTAGTGTAGCTCAAGAACCTCAACAACAATACATAACGATCTACAATAGAAGATAGGGAACCCAACACTAAGTGACTGAGTTTCTCCCTCATTGTCAATCGCTTGAACCAAAGAGAAACACGGTTAAAAAAACTTAGTCAAACCGCGGTTAATTTCATGTTTTCATCAACAATGGGTAACCTCTTTTATATATATATTTTTTACCCAGTGATATGGGGTGTAAGATTACATGAAACTAAAAGTTCATTCAAGTTTTAAATATATTATTATAAATAGAATATATGAACAACCACATAAGTGAAATGAATTGTCCACATGTTATCCAAATCTTAACATAATGGGTATATGGGTTCCCTTACATATGATGTAGTTCAGCTTTTGTATTTTTATCCAAATTGAGACTTCCTACTTATGCAGATATACTTGACACGCCAACAATTTTTTTTCTTAAAGTTCACACATTCATCAAAGATGTTTCCCCTAAATCAAAAGTTTTACGTTCACATACACATGCACTGTTTTTTTTTGTTAACAATACACTTACATCGTTGCTGGCTCAAGATATCAACTAAACATGTTGGACAATGATCAACTGTTGTAGTGAAACCACACTGTTTCACACAATTTTCAATTATGACCATTGAATCTTTGTTAGCGTGGTACTATTATAATTTTATCAAACCATCCAATAGCTGAAATAAAAATAGTGTTATACTTTACAACACCAAATCCATTTCGAAACATGTTGCCTTCACTCATAAGTAAGACTTTTGATACACCAAATTATTTTTATTTAATAAAATTTGCATTCTTAGATTTTCCCAATTTATTATCATGTAAGATTCAAGACGCTTGTGTTCTATCAACTATCTACATCAAATCCGTCGTTTTATGGAATGGGAATAAGCTACCACCTTTCAAGCCCACTCATGGCCTCAGACAAGGTGACCCGTTGTCTCCTTATCTCTTCATTCTTTGCATGGAAAAGCTCTCTGTAGCAATCAATTCCGCCGTCAACCAAGGGAGTTGGGATCCAATCCAAATCACGAATAGAGGACCTCAAATTTCGCACCTTCTCATTGCAGATGATGTCCTGCTCTTCACTAAGGCGTAAAGCTCTCAATTTCACTTCATTCATAATCTCTTTGATAGGTTCAGCCAAGCATCAGGTTTGAAGATAAACATTTCAAAGTCTAGAGCTTACTATTCTTCAGGTACTTCTCATGGTAAAATCACCAACCTCACTGCCATATCCGGAATTCAAAGCACAACTTCTCTTGGAAAGTACTTGGGTTTCCCTATACTCCAAGGCCGCCCCAAAAGAAGCGATTTCAACTTCATAATTGAAAGAATGTAAACTTGTCTGTCATCTTGGAAAAATAGGCTCCTAAACAGAACAAGTGGATTGACTCTTGCAACATTTATTTTATCTTCCATCCCTACTTATAATATGCAGATTAATTGGCTTCCCCAGAATATTTGTGATAGTATTGATCAAACAACAAGGAACTTCATTTGGAAAGGCACAAATAATAAAGGAATTCATTTAGTAAATTGGAAGAAAGTCACCAGCCTGAAACATCTTGGTGGTTTGGGTATTCGAACAGCAAGAGATGCTAACATCTGTCTGCTTGGAAAACTTGTTTGGGACATGGTTCAATCAACCAACAAACTGTGGGTTAACCTTCTTTCTGACAAGTATTCAACAGGCGAGAACTTTCTTCATGCTACTACTAATAGCAGCAGCTCTCCTTCTTGGTCCTCTATTGTCAAAGACAAATATATTCTTCGTTATGGTTATCATTGGCATGCCGGTTCGGGATCTTCCTCTTTTTGGTTCCACAACTGGAGCACTCATGGCCTTATTGGATCGCTGGTTCCAATCATTAATATTCACGACATACACGTTACCGTTAAATATGTTTTCTCTTTCAACGGTCAACACACCTAGGCTCTCTACACTACTCTTCCTCTGACAATAGCAGATTCCATAAACAACACTCACATGAAATTCAATGAGATGGTTGAAGATGCTCTCATATGGAGTCACAACAAAAATGGAGTTTACACAACTAAAAGTGGGTACTCTTGGCTGATTCAAAGTGCGGATTCCACTACAGACACTTCTTCAAATTTAACATGGGCTTGGATCTGGAAGTTGAAAATTCCTAAGAAATTCAAGCTGCTTGTTTGGCTCGTATGTCACAATGTTGTCCATACTTTATCTCTGCTCCATCACCGGCATATCGCTCCTACTGCTACCTGTTCGAGATGTGGAGAAAGTGAGGAAACTGTTTTGCATTGCCTCCGTGATTGCAGATTCTCGTCTAACATTTGGTACATGCTCGGTTTCACGGATCATGGTTTCTTTTCCGAAGGTTGTGCACACAATTGGATCAAAAATAATGCAGATGGTACTAATTCATCAACCTTCTTCGCCGGCCTCTGGTGGACGTGGAGACACTGAAATGTTATGTGCCTTAGCCATGAAACTTGGACTCTCCCCCGGCTCAGTTTTCTAATCCATGATACTGCCGATACCATTAAAACCAGCCTTCAAACAACAACTGTTATGCCTCCTGACCGTATGGTTCGATGAAATACTCATAATTTCAGTTGTCACGTGCTCAACGTAGATGGCAGCTGCTTAGGTGTGCCGCCTCGAGCTGGTTTCGGAGGGATTATCCGCAACTCTGCAGGTTTCTATCTCTCGGGGTTCCACAGTTTCATCTCTACCTCAACTGACATCTTGCTTGTTGAACTCACCGCAATTCAACGTGGTTTGCTTATAGCTATGGAAATGGGCATTGAGGAATTGGTGTGCTATTCAGACTCGCTGCTCTCCATTAGTCTCCTAACTGGACATGCTTCTAAATTTCATGCTTATGCGGTATTAATCCAAGATATTTAAGACCGCCTGTCCTCAAGAAACTTCACCATCCATCATTGTCTCCGTGAAGGAAATCAGTGTGCCGACTACATGGCAAAACTTGGGGCAAACTCCAATGAAGATCTGTCTATTCATGCTTCTCCGCCAAGTGACCTCATTCCGATAATTAGAAGCGACGCCATGGGAACTTACTTCCCTAGAGCTTAGACTTATCTTTTTTCTATTTTTGTTTCCTCTTAGCTTTGTAACCAAAAAAACTATCTACATCAAATGTTCAACATTATAATATATTTTATTTATAGAAAATACATTAGTTGAAACAATGATAGACAATTTGGAGTGTCTTCTTTAATGGGTCATACTAGCAAATATTAACAAATACTTTTATCTCAAGAATAAAAGTCAAACACCTACAAAATTAATAAACATTCAATTTTCCATAAAAAAAAATACTCGTTTTGATTTTTTAAACAACGTTCTAAGGTTATTTGTTAACGTTTCGTTATCTTTTAGAGAGATTATATTTGTACAACTATTTTTTATAACTTTCTCTCTCATAACATAGTTTTATTTTATCTTTCTATTGCTTTAATTTTTTAATCAATAGCTCATTTTCTTTATAAATTTACGATTGACTCAAAAAAATATCATGCAAATAGACAATGGTTGTTCAAGTAACACAATTATTATCTTTTTTTTCTTCAAGTAGTCTAGTGGTTAGAAGTCACACAATTTAATTGTAAAGAAATAAAGCATTCGGGGTTCGAACTCCAATCTCATATACAATATCATACCAACTGAACTAAGTTCACGGGATCACAATAATTATCACACAAAAATATCCTAACACGACATGGTTTTGTCGCGGGCCCCATGCCCAACCCACTCACACCAGATCCCTAATTGGCAGCATAACAGAATACATGGGTGATGTACATCCGTTTTATTTATGTGGTATGAGTTGTTTCCTTGACACAACTTCCTAATTAATTATAAGCTCTAAAAAAATTGTGATCCCAATTGGCTCTTGTTCGATAGAATGGACATGAACATGATGTATCAAAGTCACTTTTAATTTTAAAATCGCACTCTTTATATTATTACACTTTATATCAAAATGCTCATTAGGAGTATTTTTTAAATGTGAATCGAGCATCTCCGTGTATAACAACAATAGAAATTAATCTTTCAAGTCAGGTGATATCGTAAATGAAGTCAATGCTAAATTCAACTTCAAAACCTATGACAAAGTTGGAAAAAAAATTGGTTTTCATCTCATATAAGCGCTCTTTGAGTCATTTCTTTGTATTTGTTAATTTGTTACAATGTATTTACAGTGTTTTTAAAATTCATTTAAAGAGTTTTAATTGTGTTGCAACTATTCTTATACTCCCCCTAAGTCAAAAGAAAAAATTCTTATTCTCCCACTAACCCTCATGACCTACCAATGTCAAACTCTAACATAATTATGCAATTTCAAGAACAGCCCCGACCATAAAGTAAACAAAAAGAAAACTTTTTCAGAGCAACATCACATGTAAGCGTGGAAATTTTGGGAGAGTTGAAAAAAGAGTATGGAAACATGAAACAAATTCCTGAAGGAAATCTTTAATTAAATCATGATTCTGATTATTACCAGTATTTGTTTCCTACGTATTTGAAATGAAAAGTGTATCCTCATCAGAATACATGCTACATGTGTGTAAAAGTTGGGAGTTAATTTGTTGTTCTGTTATAAGTTCTTTTCTTTTTTGGGTTTTCATACTGTTCCAAGTTCTAACTAGCATCGATAAAATTGATGAAATGCTTCACAGAATCACAATAATGAAAATCAGTTAAGGCATAGATTTTTTATTTTTTTTTGCTTAGTTGCAATGTCTCAAATCCTTTCCTCTATTGTACCGATTTGGTCTCCCAATAAGTCAAAAGTTTACTGAATTATTAAATTTACTAGCAAATGATACTGTTTTTTCAAATTTTTCCATCACTCACCACCAATATTTTCTTTCCATCACACTATTTATATTTTACTGCAGAAAATGTGTTAAACAATTACTCTCTCCGTCTTTTTTTATAAACAAAAAACACTAATTCACATTTATTAAGAAAACTAATACTTAATGATTTGAGGTATACTTTTTTGTGTTCTCCTTGGAATAAGTGTTAAATAATTCTCATTGGTTAAAAATTATGGAGAAAATAAAAAGGGGAACAAATTGAATGCAACGTGCATTTAATTTTACATTGAAAAAACACAATAATAACATAAAAGTTGATCTTTTTTGCTTATATTTTGAGACAAAGAAAATAAGATTTTTTTTGTTTATATTTTAGGACGGAGGGAGTAGGATATTTTTTAAAAAATTAATTAATATAGTTGAAAAGTTAGAAGATCATCTTATTAAAGGGGACCAAAAAATTTCTCAAGAGATCTCATATTTAGAAACAAGTTTAATAGTAGTATTAATTATTAAATCATGTTAGCATGGTGAAGAAGTTGCACAATATTTTAAACATACGAATATATCTACTTAGAAATTCGTCAAAAAAATAAAAATCTACTTAGAAAAATTCAAACAAAATATGAAGAGGGTGTTTGCACATAATACTATCTTCTTCTCTTTTTCATGTACATAACACTATCTACCATACTTTTTTTTTTGACAAACACTATCTACCATACTAAATATTATCCACTTGCTCTTTTTTTAATAATTTTCATATTTTATTTAAATTAATAATTTTCTATTTAATCTTTATAACATTATTTACATTCATCACATGGTTTTAGAAATATACATTTAAAATGTCATTTTCAAAGATGTGTTTATTTTTTAGTACGAGCATCTCTCACTTTAGTTGGTAGAAAATATTATTTAGTAGTAACAATTATTAAAATTATTCTCCTAGCCACGCCTATATTTATTTTTCCAAGCATTATATATTTATAATGAATAAGAATTATTATAATAATTGATAATGAAAAATATTATAGTTTGTGATTCATAAATCAATTTTATTATGGAAACAAAATTTCATTTAGCAACCAAATCAGTTGCAACAAAAGAAGCAATATTATTTCATCGACCCAAATATCACATGAATAATCGAGTAAACTGAAAAATCGTTTCAAATATCACATGAAAAATCTCCATATATAGAGCAAACTGAATCAAATAATGAATGAGAATGCACTTGTTCAAGCCAAGGTACAAAAGGAAGGAAATAAACCTGAAATTAAGCATCCAAAGGAGAGTGAAACCACACACTTTTCGTCCAAGTGCAACATTTGAAGATATGGTGATCCATAAATTAAATATAATACTTATTGGTAGATTGTTTCTCATAAAAAATTTAAAAACATTTTATGTCAAATAAAAATTATTTTATTAAATTGTTCAAAAGTCAACTTATACAAGTGTTAGTAAAAAAAAGTATTACACACGTTACTATTGCAATTACATATAATCAACAATATTACAATAATTTTCAAAAAACAATGCTAGAATAACGTTTTACAAAAACAATGCTACAATAATAAATTTAAAATAAACGAGCTATGCAGTACATTTTTTTCATTGAAATTATAGTACATAATTGATATTTTATACTACAATTTTTCTTGAGCAAATGTCTATATACTACACGACTATTACATACACTAGTTTTATGCATAACACAATTGATTCTCTCATGATGAGGGGATTGTTAAAAACAGAGTATATCTCTTCCACTAGCAAGATGAGTTTTGAGTCTCGAGTAAGGTCCTAAAATGGAATGGAAGACTAAATCTCATAGTGGTCCATATGATTAGAAAGGACCAAAAATAGCATTGGTATCCAATCCATTATGTATCATTCAAGAATTCAACGATTTTTTTCAGCCAAACAATATTTCAAAGATATCCTATTCTTACTATCAATTACTTTACCCAAATATTTTATTCGATTCTTCCAATTCTTCTAACCAAAGTCACTCCTCTTTGGTGAATTAGTGACGCCCCATGATTGTGATGCTCACCTAATATATATATTTGACCATGTTGTTTCATTTGTTTAGGGCTTCAAAACTAGTATACCGCAATCCACTAACTGCTCTCTACTACCGTAGAACACCAAAAAAAAAGATACTTACTTACCTTAATTAGGTCTTTTTTTTATCAACTTAATTAGGTCATTTAGCTAATATATATAATCTCTTTTAAATTAAATAAATTATTTTATTTTAATGTTATCTACTAAATTTTTTTTAAAGGGTTTTCTACTTAATTTAGTGTTGTCCAATAACTATATAATTCCATTATATTCAATCTATTAACAATACATACTAAGGTTTCCCTACAAAAAAAAAATGCATATCAAGGTTTAGTTAGAGGCTTCTCATTCAACCTCACAAAAAATTGATATACACAATTATAGCGGTGCGTGGCGATTCCATTAGACGTGGGGATCGATATCCATTTTTTAACTCCATCGGAAATCAAGGGAGAGGAGATGTGTTTTGTAAAAAGACGGGGACAATAGAGGCATAAACTACACTTAAACTATGTCGCCGCCGTGCCGACTAGGGTTCTCCGAACTATCTCATAAATTTAAGTCATTTTTACTAACTATGAGGCCAAATTCTGAGTTGACTCTAGGACAATGTGTTTTTTATACACATGTAGAGTTAAACTTAAGTTTTTTCCTAGTAGAAGTAATATTTCTAATCCTCCCAACACTGTTGGTCCAAATGTACACTAAAAGTCCATACTTTTTTTTTGAGTAATTAAAAGACCATACTTAGTATGTGTCTCGGATAATATTATTTTCCATGATAGGAAGTAGGAACCTATCAATAGGAAAGGAAAATAAAGACCTTGTTGGAATTCAATTGTCACGTAATCCAGCAATAGATTTTAACAGTCATTTTAGATACGACTACTACTTTTCTCACCTTATGTATGACTAACGCACCCTGTAAATTTTCAAAAAATACCTTTGTGCAAATTGAATTTTAAAATCCGAATTCATGTTTCACTAATTCGGATTTTATAATCCGACTTATGCGTATGTATAATCAGCAATTAGAATCTCTCTCATTTTAGCAGTTTTGAAATTTTCTTAAAAACAACCAAATTACAAAGTAAAAATGATAAAACCTGTCAAATAAAATCTTAAAAATATAAAAATACCACCAAAAAATTATAAAAATCAAATAAAACTAATTCAAATTTTTTCAGATTTTTCTAAGAATATAAAAAATAAAAATAAAAAATAGGTCTAAACGAAGTAATTTTGGATTTTGAGAGACGGAATCCCATAAGAGATTATATAATCTAAAATGTTATATGACACATGAGAAATTGTAAGGTGGGATAAGAAACTCTCGTTAATTTATGGGATGATCAAACCAATTTTTTCAATAGGCCTTGATATTCGTTATTGGTCCAAATAGCTTAAATATTAGTGGTATCATCTAAGTGAACAACATATTTTTGATTGAGTTGAATTTTCCTCCATTTATCTATCACCTGTTTATAAAATAGATAGACAAAATCAAAGATTAATGAGGCTTGTTAGTGGGGTTTGTTTATTAAAATGGATCCCACTCATCAATCTTTTATGTTTATTTCTATCATAAATGGATAATTTAAAATAATAAAATAGAGAGTGGATAAATATAACAAACTCCTACTCGTTTTGATTTTGTTAAGTATTTCAACTTTAAGCACTCATTTAATGTTTTCAGGGTTGTAAATATTATCCCCAGGAATAAAGTGGTTATAAAGATGGATTCATATCTTTGTTATAAGTTAGAAAATTGTTGAGTTGATTCGATGAGAAATAGTAGTGACATTCTCGAACATCAATCTATCAAAATGCAAAATAAAAGTACATGCAAACACGTACTCTAACTTTCAAGTTAATATTAAAACAAAGATTGAGAGATATTAAAAAGGCTGATACGTGTGTACCTTGTGTTGGTAATGAAAGGTGCCTTATAGGCTTGTGTGTGAAATTGAGGATTATGAACTAGCTGTTGGGGCATTCAAGCCATGGATAAGATTCAATGCTTGGGTCATCACTCTTCATCGTGTTTACCCTTGCATTATTTTGGCCTTGATATTACGTAGATTCTGAATCTTTTGATTAGTCTATAACAACTAGTAGTAATTTACTCCTATATAAATAAAATCCAAATATAACATAGTTAACTGTCGCTACTTGAATTAACGCTCCTTGAATTAACTTAGCTCTTGCTTTCTCTTCAACAAGTCGGCCCTAATTTTTTTCTCTAGGTTTTCTCTTCTAGTTTCTTCATTGAGGGGTGATTTTGGGTCAATTCTTGATCTGAAACCACCTTTCTTCATCTTTTTTTCTCTGTTTCAATCTAAATAAGTGATTTTCACATAGATCTAAGTTTTTTCTTTTTGATTTCATCATCTAAGTGTGGTGGTTTGTTGTTTGTCGTCTTGTGCGGCGTTGTTTGATTTTCCGTTTCTTGCGATGTTCATTTGATTCATATTGAAGATCGATTATTCAATCAAAGATTTGGGCGTCAACGTTGCAGATCCGGAGGCATGGATATTCCGGTCACTTTAATTTTATCATATATTTTTGTAGGCATTATGCCGTTATATGCTATTAACTTGGATGTTGTGAGGTTGTTCGCAGATTCATCCTTTACGTTTGAATGATGTAATTTCTCGATTTGAATGAATGAATATAATTTTGTTTTTTTTTAAAAAAAATAAATAATAAAAAATCCAAATATAAAACCATCATATTCTCTTTACCAATAAAATGATGTCGGCATGTGGCCAAACAATGTGATGATTGCTTAATTAAGTGCATCTCCATTAAAACTTCATTTAAATTGTTTTTTTTATCTACGAAAATCACATCTATTTTTTATCTACAAATCAAAACATCAACGAAAATCGTATATTTTTTAAAACTTTTGTTTTGAAGGAATATTTTTCAAAACATAGTTAGTTATAATTGTAAATAAATCCTTGTCATAATTTATATGCAGTACACACAGTTTTGGGATGGGAAGGATTGCGATTGCATTGCAGAAAAAAATCTATCACTGAAATCATCCGAAAAGTTGTGTCTTTTAGTGGCAACCCTATGAAAATTAACACCGTATCAACGATAGGTTGAAACGTTTCAATAGGTCACCAAATCACATTAGGTGTCAACTACCCATTGAACAACGAGGTTTCCCTCTTTACAATTCTCCATTTCCCACTTCTATATAAATCTCCAAAAACCACCTACACTTTCCCTCCTCACTCAAAAATCCACTACCATAGTACCACCCAAGAGAAAGAAACGCACTTAAACAAACAACCTTATTCCTTCAACATGGCTGCCATAAAAAGAGAACCTGCAAGAGAAGCACCCATCTATGGTGATGTTTTAGAAACAATATTCTCATTCGTACCACTCATTGAACTTGTTCCTTCTTGTCACGTGTCAAAATCATGGAACCTTGCAGTTTTCTCTTCACTCACCCACGTAAGAAAAAACAAACCATGGCTCATTATTCTCACCCAAACCACACGCGCTTCGCACGTGACCAAATCTTACGCTTACGACCCTCGCTCTCATGCATGGCTACAGATAACTAAACACCAACCGTTGATCAATAAACCTTGTGAAATCCCCACCGTTAGATCATCTCATTCAACTCTGCTATACACCTTATCCCCTTCGGAGTTTACTTTTTCACTCGACGCGCTTCATATCGAGTGGCATAAAGCACCGTCGACGCGCGTGTGGCGCACTGATCCAATAGTGGCGCGCGTTGGAAATTTTGTGGTCGTTGCTGGTGGCGCGTGTGAGTTTGAAGATGAACCACTTGCGGTGAAAATGTACAACATGGATTAGCCGTAACTGGGTCACGTGCCAGTCGATGCCAACAATGTTAACATTGCCAGCATCCACGTGGCTTTCAGTTGCTGTCGTCGGAGAAGTCATGCTCGTGACGGAGAAGAATTTCGGTGTAACATACACGTTCAACACCATCACGATGAAATGGGAAGGACCTTACAATCTATGTCCCGATGGAAGCGTATTTCACACCGTCACCGGGACATTGTCTGAGAAATTAATCGTTGTCGGATTAGCGGGTGAACCTGGGAACGTGAGAGAAGTGAAGCTGTGGGCTATTAAGGAGGAAATAGGGTCGGGAATGGAAGAAATAGGTTCAATGCCGAAGGAGATGGTGGAGAAGTTGAAAGGTGATTCAGAGTTTGGTTCTGTTGAAGCAGTTTGGGTTGGAAATTTTGTTTACTTGCATAACACGTTAGTGTTAGATGAACTTGTTGTATGTGAGGTTGTGAATGGGAACTTGTGTGAGTGGAGGAGTGTGAAAAATGCAGCAGTGGAAGGTGGAACTAGAATGGTGTTTTGTGGCGGTGAAGTGAAAATGGAGGATTTACAGAGAGCGGTGTTGTTGGAGAAACATACATTTAGCATGAAAACAAATGTGAAACTTAACTGGTAGTTTATCCATGTTGTCTTTTGGTCCCTTTTCTTAATTGAAACTTCCGTTTTGAATTCAACATATTCCTTGTTCCTACGATGTATGGAAAAGGAGACTTTACTGAGTCATGGCAAATCCTTTATTCTTAAAGCTTATTAGGTTAAGCAACCACTAAACCTAGAAATTTCTTTTTAATTGTGCTGCATTAATTACTAAGCATGTTAACCCTAAAAAATTTCCCTCCCATTTTGTTCTCAATTTGAATTTCGATGGTATTTATTGTGGTATATGTTGTTTAGCGTGTTACTCTCTCCGGTCACTATTAAAAGCAAAATTTGACTTTTTAGGTTCATTCAATAAATGATGTATGTGGTCTATATAGACCATTTACATCATTTATTGAATGAATCTAAAAAGTAAACTTTTGCTTATAATAGTGACCGGAGGAAGTATATGTTAACCTTTAGGTTTCTATGTAGTTTGAATTTCAAAATTGCCTTGCTTGAACGGGTAGCACTTGTGTGACATAGAATTAAGTGACATTGGTGACATTGGTCAATCACAATGTCACAATCCATGTGAAAGCGAGAGAAAAAAGCCACATGTGACATTGTGGTTGGTCAATGTCACCAATGTCACCAATTTTATGTCACCCAAGTGTTATCATGCTTGAGCAACAAAAAACATTAAATAAGGGTCATTGGACTTCCACATTGAAAACCAAACAACTATCCACTCAGCTTAAATAATCTTTTTCCCACGCTTATTAACATAAACATCCTAAAACTCAGTCTTCTAAATCTCTTGATGCTATTAATCTTCCCTGTCATTACATGTCTTTACCCTAATTTAATTGTTTTGTCAAAGGTTTGTTCCTTCATCATTCTCAATTTCACTTCCTTTCATTTGATTAATAATTTAGTCCAACCTCTGATGCTGGTTACTACAAAACTTCAGTTTAAGAAAGTATTGTAAACACGCTTAACATTATGAAGATATTTGTATAGGTAGTCTAAGCTCAACCAAAAAAAAAAAACTCTTTGTTGGTGTCTGGTGTTACTTTGCTTGTGTAACCCACGATGATATTCAACTCTTTTTGTATTTAATTTAAACATTTTTAGAACTTTTATTATTCAAAGTACCCTTTGGGTATGTTTAGGACAACCATTGATTTCCATCATTCTACCGGCTTGCAATTCAATTTCCAAGTTGTAATACAAATTTGATTTCCATTATTTTTAATGACAATTGTTTTCTTGAATGGATTGATTTTTAGAACCAAATGGTTTAGATAATTGAAAGCGTGACAACTATCCGTCTTCTAAAAGTTATTGAAATCGAGTTAGATTAGTGGGTTAAAAATATTGTTCACTATTAATGTATGTAAGAATTTAAAGTGATTGATAAAAAAATGTAAGGATTCAACTTACTTTAAATGTTTAAAAAATAAATAACTTCCAAAATTTATAAAGACAGATGAACATTGAAAATTTCATGTTTGAATATGATGAAGACCACATTGGCTTTGGCAAGATGCAAATACTTTGAGGTGCATATTATGAAATTTTAATCTAAGTATTGTATTTATATTAGTCATCTGAGTTTTTTAAAGTGACATGTAATGAGTTGAACCAAGCTGTTCATGATCTAAATAGTTAAAAGATAAAAAAAAAATATTATCATTGTTTTTGCCCAAAGAAAACATTTAAATTATGTAGTTAGTGCTAAAGGAATAAATCTATCGAGTCAAACTGAGTTG
>Ga0099826_10000737_pt1 | contig 17204 bp, 4 predicted proteins | sample Mtrugardesep15_FD_76830 | JGI IMG/M metagenome (GOLD analysis project Ga0099826, IMG submission 76830) | Root nodule microbial communities of legume samples collected from California, USA - M. trunc garden sep15 | ecosystem: Host-associated > Plants > Roots > Nodule | place: USA: California... | reverse complement strand
TATATATATATATATATATATATATATATATATATATATATATATATTGTTGATGTTATTAAAAAAGATAAGAATTTTAATTATATTTGTTATGTTATTGTTAAAGAAATAAATATAGTTTGTTACGATTTAAAAATTTCAAACATCTATATCATATGTATAACTTTGATTAAAAGGAAAATTTCATAAAAAAAACCATGCTTATAATTTATACGTGTTAGCGTAGTAAAGAAAAAAGGACAAGAAGAAAAAATAAATAAATATAAAAGAATAGATGGACATGAACAAAAGAATAAATATATTATTACCTTTGATCACGTTTCATCTCTAATTTTAAAGTGGTAAATGATGTAATTTATATAAAATAATAAGACATTACCAAATACTATGCAGTTATTTATAGAAAATTAAGTCGGTTATTTGATAGAATAAAGAAACATAATTCAATGTAACACAGATTAAAATTGAGAATATCTTTGTATTTTTAACATATATATATATATATATATATATATATATATATATATAATATCTATTTTTACATGACAAACATGATTCAAAAAGATTAATTTAATACATGAACAATGAGAAACCTATGTATTCTTTGAAAGATATATTGTTGATTCATGCATGTAGTTGGTGTTGTTATTTGTGATTGAAATACATGACTTCAAAAGTCATATTTAATATATGACAAATGAGACAGACATGTATTCTTTAGAAGATATATTAGTGGTTCGTTCGTTCATGTAGTTTGTGATTGCAATAAGTTACTCCAAATTTGTGGTTGTTATTAGTTCACGAGCTTGAGAGAAAATAAATTATGTATAATTTATCAAATATTCAAAATAAAAAATAATTTAAATTTAAATTTAATTAACAAAACATGCATTCACCAAAGTTTGACAGGTTTGTAAAATGACTCTATTTAAAAATTAATTCAAGCAAGTTGCGTATCAACTCACATCAATAATTAAAAAATTGCACAACCACGTTAAATGTTGTAATAGTTGTTTTCTTAATAAGATATAAGTTGTTTAATTTTTAGGTCCTTCCATATCAACACAAAAAATAAATTAGTAGCTTATATGGAGAGTTTGTCATTTTTGAGAAAAATAGTTGATATGTTATTTAGTGTAGTTTGTTATGATGTTTCTTAGATTCATTTGTATGTTATGCGAGGAATCATGATCTCTATTACCTTTTCCAAAATTTTGTGAAGGGGCCTTTTCCAAAATTCTGTAAAGGGGATTTTCTCCAATATTCTTGCACTCGCTTGCAGATTTTCTCCCATATCCTTGCACTCGCAGATTTAAAACTTAAGAAAACATAAAGACCTGGTTAAAACTTAAAGGAGACTAAAAGTGGTATATGCCATTGCATAATAAACACATTAAGCAATAAAACCATTCATTAATTTGACATATAAACTAATCAAAGATGACAACTAACTTGATATATGTCAACTCTATAAAATAAAAAACACGAACATTATAATTTTCCCTCGCTAAAGATAAATAATTTGAACCCTTGAAAGCATGAACACAACTATTTCTATTGATTTTCTTCGCTTACCTATTAATATTATCAATAATACATAAAAACTTATTTATTTGCTTAAACTGTTTTATATAAGCTCTAAAATAAGCTAATCCAAACGGGCCAAAAGTCTCTCAAATTTACTATCAAACAAAAAACTCTCTATGCTTTCCCCCTAAAATAAAATTTTGGTTTATTCCTTAAACTTTAAATTAAATGTCAACTATTAAATTAAATGTTATATTTTTTTAATTTGTTAATCTATCAACAAATTTTAATATTATATTACATTGTTGAATTGATTTTACTTAATAAATTGGATAAATGACTACAACATTATTTAGATACATCAATATTGGTATCAATATTAGTATTCAAGTGGCTAATTTCGTTTTCCACATATATTAGCCCAGAAGCATTTTGAAGGTATTGGCATTTTCTATAGCCTTGTTCACATGAATCAAACAAAAACTAATCAACATTCTTTTTGACAAAAAAAAATAGTTTAAAATTATGTCATTCGAGAAAACGAGTTGAACTAGTTTGTTCGTGAATTTGAATCGAATCCAAGCTAAAAAAGAATGTTGTATTAAATTTGAGTCGAGTTTTAAGTTAAACTATTTTTTAACTAATCGAGCCCATAAATTAGACTCGATGCAATTTCAATCTACCTTAAAGTTATAATATTACACATAATTATTTAATGCAAGAGAAAACAAATAAATAATTATATCAAAAATACAAAAACTTAGTAACTATAAATCTGTAACAAAAAATGTTCTTTCTCTCAAAAAAAATATAATCTTTAAGAATAGAGCAATTCGAATAACAATAAATAAGACATAATACTTCTGCCAAAAAAGTTCACCAACAATTCAACAAGCCCAACATTCTGTCAAAAAAATAGTTACAAAGAAAAGATTAAGTGCAGCCAAGTATATGTGGGCACGAGAGAGAAAACACCTTGCATCTTAGGTTCCCTATCTTTGATCTACACCATTGAACTTTATTTATAATAATTCAATGATTTACATTCAACTGGTCTAAGTTGGACCCAAACAAATGATGGTCCAAATTAAATTTTGCCTTGTGAAGCAGGGAGGTTGTTTAGGAGCTGCCACATGATTGCTAATTTTTTCTTTTAGTCAAGCAACTTTTGTTTTTTTGACGAATTCTTATCATGTAACTTCTTAGAGCATTTCCAATGGGAGGTCCTTACTTAACAAGGACCGCTCCCTGTTAAGGACCCCCCATTGGAGGAAGAAAAAATGAGTCGCTGTTAAGGAACGAGTAACTATATAAGGACTTTTTCTCTCCTAGGTAACTAACGGGTCCCACGTTTAAAAGAATTAATAAAATATGTACTATGTGGTCCAGCTTACAAAAGAAATAATATTTTAATAATTAATAGTTGTTTTGATTTAAAAATAATAATAATTAATAGTTTTTTTAAATATTATTTTATCTATTTGTCATCATTTTAAATAAAATGTAATTCATGCAAATTATTATTATTATTATTATTATTTAACGAATGAATGTAAAATTTGTAATTTTAATTTTTCTATTTTCAAATTATTAGCAAATGTGGCAGAAATTTAAGTTGATACGAATAAATAAATATTTTATAATTTAATTTTTTTTAAGGATTATAATTAAATATTATGAGGTAATTTATAATTTAATAAATATTTTTTTTTCAACGATGTAAAGTTAGTGGGGCCTATTTAAGTACTTTTCATTGAAGTCCTTATTAATGTACTCCCATTGGAGCCATTGAGTCCTTAATATGTACTTTAATCAAAATATTATAAAATTAGTGATATGTAACGTGAGGTCCATTTAAGAAGTCCCTATTAAAGAACTACCATTATGGATATCCTTAGTGGTGGTCATTAATGTGTATCCTATCAACTGTATGATGATTTTGGAATAACTTTGCACATTTTGTGCTAGTTTGTTCAATTTTAATAAAAGTTTGCTTATAAAAAAAAAGGCTTGTTGAAAATAAAAAAAATGTAACTTTTATTAAAATTAACATACATGTCGCGTCTTAAGTTAATATCATCAAATCAATCTAAAAATATTGTACCTTAAAAAGAGGATAACGATACTAGCAAGATTACAAGAGGTTTTCCTAAAAAAAGGAAATAACAAGAGGTTGGATGCATTCTCCTCTAAAAAAAAGCGGGATACATTGATTAGTGAAGAGAGAGAGAGAGAAAAGAGAGGTTAGATACATTGGATGTTATGTAATAATATTCAACGAATATGCTATAAATAGCAGTAGTCGGGTTACGTCATGTATTGTGTTGTGGCCCTTAATCCTTTGACAAAATCTAATTTCTCTAATAGTTTGATACATGCCATTTGAAATATGCAACATCGTAATTAATGTCTATATGTTACTTCTTGTTAACTTCTTAATCATCGTGACCTATTAAAATTGGACCATGGACTTGCTTTCAGGGAGGACTTTACGGTCTTTAATTTTTTGGGTTCGTTTCGTTATCAAGATAATTGTATATAAAAAGTTAGTAAAGAGTTATGATTTTCTCTCAATAATGTAAATTAAAAAGCTTAATTGATAGCACAAGGTAAGCACGCCTCATTTGCTCCATTAATACTTCATCATCACATACACATTACACACACAGCAAAATACACTACTAATTATAAACCCCAAGCAAAGCCAAAGTAGCTATACCTAAATGAAGTTTTAGCAAAAAAACTTCATCTTATTGAAGGGACACACCATTGATCCCACAGATATTTCAATACACACTGGTCTGGTTTAGTGGCATTTCAATATGAGGAGCTCCAAGAGGACAGAAAACAACTTTATAATTAGATCCAGCAGGACAAGTGAAAGTACTTGTTGGATCATCTTGAGGGTAACTGTATGAATCATGACACCTATCCTTAAAAAACCTCGAGAAGTTGGTGGGCCCACAGCTTCCTTGGCCATTAGTGCAACAATATTCATTGGTCTTAAAAACTGTACAAGGGTTATTACAACCACCTTGAGTCCTCAATTCGTTAGGACACTGTCCGTTAATATCGGCAGTGCAACTGATTTTATGACATCCACCGTTAAGAGGAAAGAAATCCATTGGGATGTTGAAACCATCGACAAGTGAGATGTCGTAGAAATCTAGATTTCCGTATTGGTTTAACGCATATTCGGCTAATGTGTTTGGTGGGACACCCCAACCGGTACATTGAAGTCCACCGGTGCAGTCTCCTGTTTGGCAGCGGCCACGACCGCTGCCATCAAAGTTGCAACCAGTCCGACCCCAAATACGAGCCATGGCGGTTCCAGGATTAACCCAAAGGTTCCATGTTTGACCGCGGTCGAGGCGGCGACCACCGCCGGGGCTAGCAGCTGCCCAAACGGTGTAAGGGCAATTGTTGACGATCTCAAAGTTGGCTGCTTGTGAAGGAGTAAGGGTGAGTAGTAGGGAGCATAGTGTGAATGTGAGGATTGATAAGAAAGTCATCTTGCTATATGGATATTGGATGTATGCTAGTTGAGGTTTATATAGGCAATTTTGAGTAAGGATGGGACTCGGCGGCCATCGCATTTGGGCAAATTATAATATTCTTATTTTTCCCGTCACTTTCTTAACTGGTGCTTAAAATGATGAACTTTAGTCAATAATCAATATCTTAGGTAGTAAATACTTGACTATTTTGGTGTTATATAAAGAGTTTAATACATATCTACTTACTTTTTTTTTAATGTCATAGCTACTTACTTGAAAGTTGAAACATTGCAAATTCTTTTTTACAAATACATAAAAGTTTTGTAACAAGTGTTGTAGGGCGTTATTTAAGTATTCATAATTGAGAAAATATCGTTGAAACAAGTTAAAATAGTTTCATTTACAATACACTGAATACATAAATTTTATAAAAACTTATCATTTTAGGTGATTAGTGTCTTAAAAATACTAATTGATATTTCAATGCATAAATATGCAGCTTAAATGAATACAAAATTCATGACGAAAAAATTTATATTTCATCGGACCACTATTATAAGAAAAAAATAACTTTTTAAATTCATTCAATAACCTATCTAATATATCAATTGTTAAATGAATTTATAATTTTTTTTTCTTATCATAATAACCAAAGGGTGTAGTATGTACCTCAATCGATAACTATATTTTAGCATAAGTGAGGGAAAGTTGAGATGTAAGATAACTATAATAATATAATAATATGATTAAGATATCTCAAACCATTTTTATTTATTTATTTATTTATTAATTTTGTTAAGTCTTAACCTAATTTTTTTCTCTATTAATCCCTTATTAGGTTTGTAACAACTCTATCTTAAAGTTTTGATTCTAAATTTGCATCATATATGTTTTTCATTTCTCTCTATAGTAACCGTGAATATTTTTCAAAGCAAAAATTTAATAGATATCTTAATCCTTATCCTTATCATTTATTAATTTTATTAGGTCTGCAGCAACTTAACCTATTGTTTTTGTAGATATATTTTCTTTGACAAATTGTTGTACACTTATTTAATACGTTTACAAATAGAATACACTAATTTCAATGCAAACTCGGCTACCAAAAATAATTTGTTAGGAACCATGAACTGCATTAATTTTTTATGTTTAACTATAAAAGTAATAAATAAAATTGACCCGTGCAACAATATAATTTTGTAATTTTTTAATCTTTTTTGTTTATAATTTTTTTTATTATCATTTGATTGTAATATTGTATATCTAATAATCTAATTTACGTTTATTGATCGACACATGATATTACGGGTTAAATATTATTTATTGTTTTTTATTATAGTCGAGAAAACGGGTAAAAGTTTAATAATATATAATTTTGATTATAGAAACAAGCGGGTTAGTAGTTTGCTCGTAGTTTCATTTCATACATTATTACTTTTCAATTTTTATCTCTATTTCTCATCATATTACCCAACAAATTGCGTATTTCTTCATAATTTTCTTCTCTAATCTTTGCTGGCATGAAGAATATAGAAAAAACAAGTTGACCTAGCCTTCATAATGAAAAGGCCCCGGCGGCTATCTGCCTAACTAGCTCAGCTCGATCTATAATAAAGATAATATCAAAAAACATGATGTCATTTTAATATAATACAAGTTGAGTGTTAAAAGTTTTATACCCTTTCTAAAAAAAAAAGAAAGAAGTTTTATACAATAGTACAATACAGTTTTGAAAGAAGATAATATTCCTTCAAAAACAAAAGTAAAGATAATATTAAACACAAGTACGAAGTTTGACGGAGTGGGTGGGACTAAGGTAAATCTGAATCAAGTGTCAAGCAATCTTTATAATTTTTAATTGAAAGACAGGAAAAATTAATAATTTATGAGTGCCTTCTAGCAGGTACGTTTCCCTCTTTTACATATCGTTTAATTTTGAGATGTCATTCTTGAAATTTTAATTTTTGACGAAAACGGAAGTTGTAAATTTTTTAAATTTTTGTAGAGCTTCTTAAATTTTAAATTTGTTACCAAGAAAATAATAATAAATAAATTTGACATATGATCCAAAAAAAGTATATGAATTAATCTAATAGTAGTAGTTGTTAATGATTAGATATTTTTCTTACAACAAAATAAAAGAGATATTTATTCATTTAAATTGATAGATTATATCGATACACCATAAATTCTTCTACTATCTGCATACCAGAATACTCAGAGAACCCATAGTTCTTGATTCAATTTTATTTAAAATAAACATTAAAAACTTGTAGCCTTTCCTCAAAATAAAAATGTAGCCTTATCTATGTAGCATTGTTGTTAAATAACTTTTTGAAGTATTCATCTAACCAGACGTTGTGTTACATAATAGTGTGCTTATTCTAAAAAAAACATGATAATGTGTTTGTTAAGTTTGTTATTGGAAGTCCAAGCCATCAAAATGATCATAAACTTTGTAATATGACCTCAAAATTTTCATTTTTGTTACGAAAATGCTAAAAAAACGATCCTTAAATTCGTAAAACATTATGAAAGTTGGTACATTTTTGTACATCCGTGAGTTGCCATACTCTCTGAATATGTAAAACCCTCTTTTTCTTCCCATGTATTACCTACAATCTCCCTTAACATTCTTCCACAAACATCTTCCCATTTTCTTCTATGTTATTTAGTTTTCTCCATTTTTCTCTACTATTCATTGAAAAAATTGTGGTTTTGAGTTAACACGATGTCGTTTTAGACTTTTCGGGTAATATGTTGTCGTTGCAAGTGTGCAGAGACCGTTGGAGACAATGTTTAATCATGCACGTTAATTAACAAAGATCAATTTAAATTATTCATATTTTTAGAGACTTGAGATCACCTCACAAAGTTTATGATCATTATAAAGGGTCACTTGTATTGTAATTTGATAAAGAGTAATGGGATATAGTATACTATGACATATTTTGCTTAGAAATGTCATGAGTGCACTCTTGTTAAATGTTCAAGGGAACCAATTTTTTTTTTACCAATAATAAATTGGTTAAAGTGGTAAGAGATTTATTCCTTTATTTCTGTGAAAAGAAAGAATTAACTTAATGTGCACAGCAAAAGTCATGTGAAAGAAAGTGAAAAACTTTATACCTTTAACATGATGGAATGATGGGGGTAATTAATGGCCAATTAGATCATGTGTAAAATTGTAATTGTGTGGTGTGATTAATAATCTTCATAATTTTAGCATTTTCCTTTGATAAACTCTTTTTACCTTGCTCTTTTCTCGTCCATGATGGATATATTGGTTGAAACAATGCATTCTAGAAGGAAGGTCATGCCATTACCAACAAAAGAAATCAGACCGATTTATAAATTAATAACTACACGTTTAGATTGGTCAAAAAAAACTACACGTTTTTTTTTGAAGGAACTACACGTTTTGTTTATATCGTTATGTTTGACCAAATATTTTACGACTACGACTGTAAAATATCATTTCCCTAAAAAAAGTAAAATATCAGCCATTTGCTCTAATCAATTAACAAAGAAAAATTGCAACACCATAATAAGTATCATTATTTCAGAGACTTTTTATAGTTTTTTTTTTAAATATTGAAAGTTACAAATATTTTGAAAGAATGTATATGCAAACGAAACTAAATCAAAGTCGTATATGTGGACAAAATGAACGATTTGTGATTTTTTTTTTTTAGCAGATGAAAATGTGAAGGTTGGTTGGTACCTAGTGGAAGAGGTAAGGGAGTTAAAGAGCATGATAAAGAGAGAGCCTCTATTCCCGACATAATACTAACACAAATATTAGCAATTGAGAAATTTTAACATGTGCTCTTAGAACATGTTAGCATGATCCTTAACAATATTAATCTCGTGGATGCATTGTTCATCTCATTTGAGTTAATCATTAAAGAGAATTGGAGGACCTATAGATCTATACTTTAATAAAAGAAAAAAAAATATTGATCTCACAATTAATTACTAAAATCGGTGAGGGGTTAAAAAATACAATAAGAGCAACGTCTTTTAAGTAAAGAAGAATACATATTTCAATAGGTAATAAAGTTAGCAAACTTATGTGAAATAACAATGCAATCATGAAGTTGAATTAATGATTTTGATGCTCAAACATCTTATAAACAACTTTACATCTTTATATTCCCCTAAAAAATGTTATGACTATATATTATTTATAAGGTACCTTAAATACATACGAAACTAATATGAGAATAAAATAACGCAAATAACTCAAGTAGTTAATAAACTTTGGTTAAACACATATCAGTTTTCTATCTTTCGATTAAACTTTGAATTACTAGGATTCAATCTCCTAAAACTTAGAGGGGGTTAAGACAGAAAAAAGAAGAAGAAAACTAATATAAGAATGTAAAAATATCTTGTACATCAAAATGAAAACTCTTACAAGAATTATAGCTGATCATATATAGATCAAAACAATTATAGCTGAATATCAGTTGTCCCAAATGATGTGGAGTACAGGCTATACATATGACATATCCATGTTTAATTTCTGTAATACTATGAACCATATGAATCAAGGTCTCTTATTTAATAAATATCAATTAATATGTTCTCAAGATCAGAATTTACTTTTACATAAATCTTACTTTATTCTATGACAAAGCTCTAGAGCACATCAATATTCCATAGATGTGCAAAGGAATCCCCTAAGATTACCCATTTATTTGGTTACAGATGCATATATAAAATTTTACAATAAGAATCATAAATTGTAAACAAGACAAATAAAAATCAACAAAAAAAGGAGTTAAAAACAAGTAATTTAAGGACAAAAGACAACATCATAAGTTGTTCCTCCCATACAAGAGAATGTGCTGGTTGCATCATCTTTAGGGTAACTATAAGCATAAGGGCACCTATCCTTAAAGAACTTAGAAAAAGTAGTTGGACCACACGTGGCAGAGGCATTGGTAGCTGCAGATCGAGCAGAACCAGAGTTGCAACAATATTCAGTTGTATCAAACGTAGTACAAGGATTGTTACATCCACCTGGTACCTTAAGTTGAGTAGGACACTCTCCGTTAATATCCGCGGTACAATTAACCGTGCCACAAGAATTTGAAGACGGTTTTAACTGAATTGGAATATTGAAACCTTGTACAAGCGAAACATCGTAGAAATCAAGGTCGTTGTACATGTTCAAAGCAAATTCCATGATTGTGTTTGGTGGTGTACCAATTGTTTGACACTCTAGTGTTCCGTTGCAATCACCGGTTTGACACTTTCCGAGACCTGAATTGTCGAAAGTGCAATTGGTTCGACCCCAGATTCTTGCGTTACTTGTACCATTGGTTATGTTCATGTTCCATGATTCGCCGGTGTTAAGTTTCATGCCGCCGCCCGGGAAGGCTGCGGCCCATACGGTATAGTTGCATTTGTTTGTGATATTGAATCTTCCTGCTTGTGCTGCAGCTATGGATGTTATGGCAATGAGAAGGAAGATTGAGAGGTGTGTTTTCATGATGATGGCCATTTTTGTGTTTGATGAAAAATGAATGAGAGGTAGGTTTTATAAATAATTATTACTATTTGATTTGATTCGTTCAACATTTGGATATGTTGAAAGAAGAAAAATGTGGTTTGTTTTGGAAAATTCATATGTATAAGTTATGAAATAGCAGACAAGTCAAGCATTTAGAATTAAAATAAACTATTGTTAACTAACATTTGTTGAAAAGTTTAATAATATAATGTATGGTAGCTTAGCAAAATAGGTCACGTTAATTAATCGAGATTTTCATCCGTGATTGTGGAAAAGCCGGTTAACTATGGTCAGAATTTCCTGCCTCAATTTCTTTGGTTAATCTTCTTACCTTCAAAGTTCAACGTTATTTATTTACCCTAAGGTTTTAATTTGTTTTCGTTTATTTTTTATTTTTTTACAAAAGAAGGCCAAAGCCTAAAGAGAAAGAAAATTAAGGAATTAAACGGACGTTTCTAGGTATGCAAGTCCCGGATATATCATCAAACAAAAGACTCTGAAGCTCACTAGGGGGATTCTCCAGAATATGAAAATCTAGAGAATCCATCGAAATACTGAAATTAACAAGCCAATCTACACTTCTGTTGCCTTAACTGCACTAACACGTGTAAATCATAAATAATAATTTTTATATTTATTAAAATTATATGTATACATGTTTGTGACTTTTAAATAAGGAACATATTATATTTCTTTATAAAAAATATAATAAAATAAAAATTCTTATAGATAACTGAAACAATAACCCAAAATATCGTGTATCTCTTTGATATATTGTTCTAGATAACATGATGTAATTAAATAACTATATATGGTTGCCACATAGGAAGAGAACGGGGAAATTACATGGCACCAGCCAAGGAAAAAATGATAACTATGAATTTTCGTCCGACGATATATTCAACCCAGTTGAAACAGGAAATATGCAAATGATTTAGAAATAGGAGGAACAACAAAACGAGTTTCAACATGTAATTGTTGTCAAACATGAGGAAAAATATTTTAAAAAATAACCACCATTAATAGATAATGTATGACCTTACCCAACTAGTGTATCTCATCTCAATATCAAAAAAATTTGTTTTGGTTAAGTAGCTTATACATTATAAATATGAAAGGTTGGATGTCAGAGGTTCAAACTCTAACTCCTCTATATATTATACAATATCTTTAACAATTAAACTAAACTCACGAGGACATGTTGTTAAAATTAATCAAGAATATGTCTTCCAACGTCTCAAATTATAAATGAATTTTTATTAGCAAAAAAGAAATGAACCATATAAGCAAAACAAAAAAATAATCAGATTTTGACATTTACTTATTCCGTTTCAAAATACATGTTAAATTTTTGCAATGTGTACTATTCACTTGACTTACTTTGACCATACTTTTTAACTAATGTATAAATACAAATATTAGCATGTAAGGTGTTGTTTGATTTGTCTCGACAAATATTTTCAAAATATTAAATTTCTATAATTTTTATTTTAGATAATTAAAGACATTCACGCTTAAAATTGTGTATTGGTATATGTGAGGTGGTTGATTTGGACATGTATTTTGAAACGGATGGAACATATTTTTTGAAATAATAAAAGAAATTGGAGTACTTTACCAAAACAAAAACGAAAAAAATTGGAGTGGATTCATGCATGCGGTAAAATAACGAAAAAAGTCAAAAGTCACATTTGAATTTTGGGTAGAGGGCTCAAAGTTGAAAAATGAATGCTCGAAACTTGAATAAAATAAAAGTCAATGTACAGAACATGGCAGAAAGTCTTGAATCTGTTTGCTAAAAAAACCACATAGGACCGAACAGCGTATCATGTAATTTGATTTATAATTGTAGTTATGAGATCAAACAAAATAGTAGATAAAAAGAGATTTGACAGAAAAATATTATAATTGTAGTTATGTTCAAAAAAAAAAAATCATGTATCTTATGGGACAATTTTTTGTCTAGAGTACAGATTATTAAAAATATTTATTTTATTATTTTACATTAAAATATTATCTTTTTATATCTCTTCAGTACGTTTGTGCTTTGTATCTTTTTAGGCTTGATTACACTTTTGACCCCTAAATTTTTTAAAGTGTTGATTTTGGCCCTTAAAAAAAGCAACTTTTTTCAGCCTCCCTAAGTTTATTTTCTGTTGCAATTTTGATCTAGTCAACAGACACGTGGGCACCACACGTGTAATTTTTTTAATTATTTTTTAATTTAAAAAATATTTTTGTAATTAAAAAAAATGTTTTTTTTAATTACAAAATTTTAAAAAAAAAATTTAGTTTTTTTATTACAAATGAAAAAAAATTAATTACAATTTTTTTTGTTTTTTTATTACAAAAATTTAAAATTAAAAAAGTTATTATTATTTTTTTAATTACAAATTAAAAAAAATTATTAAAAAATACAAAAATATTAAATTGGGCGCCACGTCAGCGTTAACCGGGTCAAAATTGGGCTAGGGGGCCAAAATTGCAACAGAAAGTAAACTTAGGGGGTCTGAAAAGAGTAGTTTTTTATAGGAGGCCAAAATCACAACTTTAAAAAATTTAAGGAGCCAAAAGTGCAATTAAGCCATCTTTCTATTTATAGCTTTGAATTGTGAAATATTAATGTTTTTTTGTTGTTGTTGTTAATCCTCCACTTTTTCAGAGAATTGTGCTTCGCTAGGCTGAGTTCAGTAGGAAAGTATTTAAAGTTTGATAAATAATTGTCCACCTATGAATCACATAAATTAATATTACCGTTATTTTTTTAAATAAAAATTAGCTCTAATTGCACATTTAACTCTACAAGTATCACAATTGTACAATTTCGCCCCGACATTTTTTTTTAACACTATTGGTCCATATATTTTCTCTCTTAAAATTAATGTGACATTATTTGTTGACATGACACTGAACATGTATAACCAAGGTGACTTTTCTTTAAAATTCAATTAAAAAATGTAAAACACACCCCTACAAGTGATAGCCAGAGAAATCCGTAGTTAAAGTTTTAAACAATTTATCACATTGATTATGAAAGTTCACTGAAATCTTAATAAATGATAAATTTTGATGTAAATTTAAGTGAAAAGTTGGCAAGCAGTGCCACATCACAAAGGAGAAACATAAGTGGTCAAAATTGTTTAAAAAAAGTTGAGTATCAAAATTGCAAAATCACAATAACTATAGGTCAAAAGTGCGATTAAATCAAATATTCAAAATAAAGGGTACCATGTATTTATAATAAAGTGAAATTAAGTTAAGGTTTTAGTACACAATGAACTTGGAAGATGTATTGAAAAGGTTGAGACTTGAGAGATTTATTTCAATGTTTAAACAATATGCTTCTTAAAAAAAAAATGTTTAAAACATAATATTTGCCTTTTTTTTTTAGAGTGACGAAAGACTTAAATTATTCTATAGTGAATATTATGGTCTTAATGTGAAATTATATTTCCTCTCAAAACAATGTGAAATTCTATTTAATGAATTAAAAATCAGAAGATAAATTTCAACTATTGAATCAAAATCAAATTTTATATTAATTTATTAAAAATCAGAAGATAAATTTCAATTATTGAATCAAATCAAATTTTATATTAATTTATTTGAAGTATCTTGTTAAAAATTAACTATTGAAATTGCCACTAAAAAAAAACTTTCTACTAAAAAACCATCAATTTTGACATTGCTTTTATCCCCCAGTCTTTTTTAAAAATTAAATCTGTTCAAACTCATTGATCTGAACATACAAAAATGATCTTCAATGCCCGCTCACTGGTAACAAATTCGATTTCAAGAAGGGGGAGGGGTAGGAAATCTCTCTTTCGTATGCATATATCCAAATTGACATTTGAGATGAGAAAAACAGTGTCTGCTATAATAATGTTGGGTTACGAGGAGAGAGCTTGGAAGACCACCCACATCTCTCAAGACCAATCATATAAGTGAGAGAGACACTATACTTTCATAAAAAATCTCAAGATAATAAGAGTTCTCTCACTTATAAAATGTTCAATCTTCATTATTGTATCAGAGAAAAAAAAAGTCCAATCTTCACTTTTCTAATTAACGTGAGATTTATAACTTATTGTCATGCAACAAATACTTGAAAATTGCTCTTCTCCCTTTTGTTTTTTCCTATTTCTTTAATTTAGTGTGAATTAACTCACGCTAACACTTTTAAGATCGGTTATTTTTTTTTTGAAGAAGAAGATCAGTTGAATAATTTTTAAAAACGGTTCAACCGATCTTAAAAGTACCAACATAAGTTAACTCACACAAAAAAATATCGAACATGAGTTATATCACGCTTAATTAAGAGAGAAGAGCAATTATCCAAATACTCATCTTTGGGCCAAAACCTGGGTTATGTCCTAGTGACGTACAGGCCCAGCCCTACAAAATCTAGATCATTAAGTGGCCATATCGGTTACTACTTCAGTCATTAAATAATCCAATCCTTTAAATTAATAACAATAATCACAAGTAAAGTGTAGAGCAATCCGTTAAATTCTTAGAAAAAATAATAAATAAAAAACAAAACAGTAGTCTCTGTCCCTTTTGTCTAGCTTCCAACACAAGCTGCACACACACACACACACACACTTACTAGTTTAAAACCATTTCTGTCTTCTTCATTTCCACATTATTACTCTCTCTACTTTCAAGCTTCTACACTCATTTTCTCATTTTCATTTCACAGATTTTCAAGTAAGTACTTTTAGATTAGATATTCATATTCTATACTTTGATCATTATCATCATCTACTTCCTTTTTTGTAACGTACATGCAAGTAACTTAGTCATAGCATTTATCCTTCCACTTGAACTTGAATCCATTATCATCTAAAATAGATTTAAAAAAAGCTAGTGTTGGTGATTTTTTTTTTCATTTTTATATTCTTGGTATTGTTCTCATTTCTCAATGTGGTTATTTTTTTGTTAAATAATGATTTGATTTAGCAAAAGAAGAGAAATGTTGGAAATGGAAAAGAAGCTGAAGGATTTAGAATTTGATTCACCAAATCATCGAGACTTGCTTCATTTATGTCTTTCTTCACCCAATTGCAATAGTGACACTTGTTTTCTGGAATCATCCCCTGCTACAGGGTAAGTTTCTTTGTGCTTTGTATTTTTAAAGGCCGCTGCGAAATGCATGTTTGGTATCACAGTGAGTTTGTCAGAACGGTTCACGGTTGCTCACTGTGAATCAGGGAGACTCATCCGTGATACCAAATGTAGTTTGTTGCATTATTGCTTTAACAATATTTCACAATTTTTGTTTGATAGGAAAATAAAATCGCAAATTAGCTCGAAAAATGGAACCTGGACAGAAGAAGAGGTATGTAGGTTGCTTTAATTTAAAATCATTAGTATCATAGTTTCGTAACTGTGAAATTTGATTTGGTTAAGGCTCAAGGGATATTGAAATATTTGTTGTACAAATTTTAACTATTATTGAAAGTTGCAATTTTTGTTCTTATACTCTTTTTTGTCTTTGTTATCCTTTTGTGGTATTTATTATGTTAGGTTGCAATTTAGACTGTTAATGCTCTCTGATTTTGCAATCTTATGACTATGGCAAACAGGATAATCTTTTGATTGAGATAGTCAAGATGCACGACGGAAGCATCTGGAAAAGTATAGGTAGATGCGGTAATATATCAGTATATTTATCAATTTGAATTGAACTATTAGTTTATAATTACTCTCTTTTTTTCGTTTGCTTATCAACAATTTGCAAGTGTTTATTCTCAAATGAATTTATCATAATGGCTAAACCGCCAGCAACATAATGAGTTTAACTGCATTTTGGGTTTTACTCGACTGCAATGTTGAGGGAAGCAAGTGTTTGTTCATCATGATGAAAAATAGCATAAGTAGATACCGTTTGTGACATAATTTGTCATCATTGTAGATTTTTACTATATGTATTTTTAATCTCATTTATAACACAAACTAATTTGGTTGTTCGATTGGTCTTTTTCAGCTGCATACTTCCCTGGGCGAACAGACATCGAATGCTTCCATCGCTGGAAAAAAGTTTCAAATCATGAACTTGTAAAAAGATCATGGACAAAGGAGGTACTCTTTTAGTGTAAACACTAGTTATAATTTTTTCATTGTGCCAATATGTGTTGGTTGAAATGCTGATGGTGATTGTTGTCTCCTTCTGCATTTAATGATTCAGGAGGATGAGGCCTTAATTGAGCTAGAAAGAAAGTATGGTTTCAAGCGATGGTCTTTTATAGCAAAATCCATGCCAGGTCGTATCGGAAAGCAATGTCGAGAGAGGTAGGCAGTTATAAATGTTAGTCAGTACCTAATTTCAACAAATGGAAGCATACTGTAAATTTGTCTTTCATTCTTTTTGATGTATTGCTATTCCTTTGAAAATGACAACTTTTGTGTGGAATTTTATCATTCATAAATAATTTTCTGCAGGCTTTTTCTGTTGGGATTTCTATATTTCTATGCTTTGAATCAGATTGCTGTATCGAATCTTTGATATTATATTTTGCAGATACGAATCTCACTATAGTCTAGAAGAAGTATGTTTCTTATAAAGTATGTTGCCAGAATATGAACTACTAGGTAATCATTTCAGGTGGCATAATAACCTTGATCCCGCAATAAAAAAGGGTGCTTGGACGGAGGAG
>Ga0099826_10000736_pt1 | contig 17206 bp, 9 predicted proteins | sample Mtrugardesep15_FD_76830 | JGI IMG/M metagenome (GOLD analysis project Ga0099826, IMG submission 76830) | Root nodule microbial communities of legume samples collected from California, USA - M. trunc garden sep15 | ecosystem: Host-associated > Plants > Roots > Nodule | place: USA: California... | reverse complement strand
GGTGGCCATGGTGGGACTATGGCTTCAACGTCCCTTGAAGAGCTTTCTCAAACTTTCTTTTGAATTTTTTCAATGAAATTAATACTTTATAATTATAGATACGATCTTTAAAGATTGCAGAAAGAAATGAGTAAATTTTAATTAGATCAGCTGGTTATGATACTCCGTTAGATATTTTTGTTGTTGTTATATATATATATATATATATGTGGGTCAGGATCAAATGATACTATGGTGACAAAATTAATTTGACATCAAATTTCATCCGATCAATTCATTTAATCCAAACGCGTAAATTTATCACCAAATTAATTAACATGCACCAAATACTCTCTATCACCTAATTAAGTAATATAAATTTTTTATAATTTTACCAATTTAATAATGGGACGGATTTATGTGAGCCCAAGTACTTAAAATATGCTTATTTTATTCTATATGTGTTAATAATTTCGTTAAATCAAGTTAATAGCATCCGTCAATATATCTTTTAATTTACGAGTACTTAAAAATATAATTTATTTTATTTTATTCGTGTGTATCCATTAAGATAATTGTCACGCACCGGTCCGCAGTAAATTTAATTTGTTGATATCATGTATACAGAACTTTGGTCATCCTTAATTATATGTTAACATTGGACAAATACATTAATTTTATTTATAATTTAAATCATTTTTAATATGTTTTTCCTATGAAATTCTATTTTCAAAAGTTTTAAAATTTTGTTTTAATTTTACTATAATATTATTTTGTTCGATAAATCATAGATGCAAATGTTTTATGATGGTGAATCTCTTGTTAATGACGATACTGATGGAGATGACGAGGTTTATATTTTTTTTTTGTTCTTCAATTTTATTATTTCTTTTTTGTTATCTTTCGTTTCTTATTCACTTTTCTATCTTCTCTTTGGAACTAATACGAGTTTCTTTTTTTTCATTTTAGTCTTCTGTTGATGATGGCGGGTCTCCTGGTGATGTGTTGTCATCCAACCCTAACCCCTGCTCGTGGTATGTAGCTTGTGTATATTTATGTGTGAAATTTCTTGGATGCTCTATATTTTATAAATATCAATCTATCATAATTTATATGACAAATTATATAAATGCACAAGTAACAAAAAGAACATTTTCAAGGCAATACACACTAAGATCGGAACAATAGAGATAAGCACACGATAGGTTGTAATCACACAATCACAAGCTGCTGAAATAAACACAATATCCCCATTGAACGACTGATATAAACATAAAAGGGTTTTATTGTTTGCCAACATTTAGGAAACTGAAAAGAAACATAACAGAACACAATATACTCATTTACCAACATTTAGAAGATTGAAAATTTTATAACAGTGAACAAATAGATATTTCCATTGCATGTACAAAGTATTTGATTGTTTTCCTGCAAAACATATGCGAACCAAGAACCATCAACTCCCTGCAAAACAACAATCCACCGAAAATTGGGCCTTTCAAGACAACCTTATTTATTATAACTAAGTAAGTCTTCAGACTTTATTCATCATTATGGCACATACTCACTAAGTCACAATTGTTAATGGTGTTATTCACAATCAATTAATTATCCAACCAATTAATAGTAATTTCTTTTAATAAATTGAAGCCTTAAGTAGAAGTTTATAAAAAATAATGTGTTATTCACACATTATATTACCTCTTAATAAAGTGTATGCATCAATGTTAAAAAATTAATGAATACTAACGCAGGGGTCATAGAGGAAAGTAATCACATATCTTGTTAAGTGTGAGTCTATTCATACTATTTTTTTGTTTCTCGCCATTAATCTATAATATTTTGTATATATCACTCTATAAATATTAAATCAAATAACATGCTCTTTAATTCAATTATTAGGATTTGTTAATTTTACACAAAAGGATGTCTCAAACCATATTTTTATCCGACTGATCTATTTACACATTTTTCCCTCTCTTTAGATCAATCCCACACTTGTTTTAGATGTTTTTGTATGATGTGTCAAATTTTAGATTTCAAATATTATTACTCAAATTATAAATAAAAATACACATTTTCACACTTGTCAAGGACAGTATTTAAATGCATTTAACTTTCTTAATTTCATGAAAGAAGAAATTATATTTTATACTAGCCTATCCATAGTTATTATGGTTGTCTCCTCACACAAAAGAATTAACAATTTTTTTTTTTAACTTAATGAATGTTTTTGGAATGATAATATCGCAATGCTTAGAACGTTTTTTTTCAAGAGGAAATGTTTTGAATGGTTAACATTTGTTTATTGTTTAATATTTGAGTTTGAAATAATATTAAATTGTAGTTAGAGGATTTAAACAATGAAATATCATATTGTTGATATAATATTTCAATCTATGATTTGTAACTAGGAGCAATGGTATTCACACTTAAATTTAGTATTGGATCATGTTCACCTACAATAACCTAATTTATTCTAATATACTATAGACACCATTTCAAGTTTTGTATGGGAAATAGAGTAGAACTCTTATTTATGGTTTGAATGAGGAGATACTGTTGTACTTTGACCCTGAGATAATCAAAATACAACCGAGAAGATTAGATTGCTTCAAGATAGGATGGAAATAGAAGAGTAATTATGGTAAAAGATCTAAGGAATTATTTTGAAGTATGAGATTATAATTTTTCTAAGAGTTACATCTACTAAAGGAGTTGGTAGAGTGTTGAAGACAAAAGCTGATATCTCAATTTATTGGACCATCTGAAATGTTGTAAGGGATTTGAGTTGTAATTTGAGTGATTGTGAACGGTGTAAAAAACACAAGAGGTTTGAAATGAGTTTTTGAAATTATTTTCTTTGCCACCACCACACCTCTTCTATGTTTGTTTCTACTACATCCTCTTTTCTCACCAATCTCCTCCGAAACAAGATCTCATGTATTCCACAGGGAAGTTCATCCTCACCAGCTTTGATGGAAAACTCTTTGAAGTCAATGACGCTACGACGTCGTAATCGAAAACGATCTGGGACCTCATCGAAGATGGTGTTAACCATGGTATAATCCATGTTATTGAGATCACCGACAAGATCTTGTATCTCGTCCTTAAATACTGCAACAAGCATGCTGAAGCTGACAAACAAACTTCTCAGGACGATCTCAAAGCTTGGAACATTAATTTCATCAAACTAGATCAGACTACACTCCATGATCTACTCATGGTTAATTTTGATTTCTAATTCTTTTATCTAATTATTGTGTCGATTTTGGAATTTTTTGATTTGTTTCCAATTAATATGATTTAGTGAGACCTTTCAACTGTTTGGAACTACAATTTTATTGGTTATGTGATGCAATATTATTAGTATTAGGTTCTCTCTCTGTCAAACATATGGCCTTGTTCAAATTAAGAAGTGTCTTAAGCTCCATACTTTAATTTCATGTTTTTCTTTGTGAAAGGTTTTTTATATAGAAATTTGTATACTCACATTCTCTTATGATTGTTTCTTATGTTGAAATGGATACATTTTTTATATTTGATATATCACATTGTTTTCATTTTGTGTTTAGGGAAAACATGTTTTTTAATTTTGATAAAATATCACATCTACTATACAAAGCTTTGAAGACTAAATTATTTCTCTACATTTGTATATTATTTTAACAAACCGAAGCTAAAGTAAACATACATGTATTTTTTAAGTTTATACTGAAATCATAATGTTATCTTAAATCAAACAAATCCAAATAGTTGTGAATTATTGATTAGATAATCAAAGAGTACATTATGAATAAAATTGTAATCAATTTTGCGTATTTTAGGTTTATTCTATTTTACCTTTTGCTATTGTTGTTGGAATTCGTTAAGACCTCTATGATTGGTTGTTGAATTTGTATGTTTGCATTACTTGCTAGTGTTGTGTTTAGCTGACTTGCATATTCGTTTGATTTTTTTTTTTTTTTCATTTTAGGCTGCAAACTACTTAAACATTAAGAGCATGTTGGACCTTGGATGTCAGACTATAGCAAACCCGATCACGGGGAAGACACTTGAGGAAATCCGCAAAACCTTTAACATTGAGAATAACCTCAACTATGACAATGATGAGGAAATTCATAGGAAAAACCAAATGGGATTTGAATGATTGCAAGTGGGATTTGCAATCTAGACTTAACGATTCATAAATATCCGAATTACTTGTTAACTACGCTCTCTGGACAAAATTTTCTTCCTTTATGACTTTAAGGCAGTATGAAATATAATTACAATTAGTTTATGATGAGCTGATTTGTTGGTTTGGTACCATGGTTATTAACTCAAATATTTGACAACCTTTGGTTTTTAATTTTTCATAACATTTGTTAGCTGGATAACATACATCACGTTACTTCTTAATAATGTGTATGCATCAATGTTCAAAAACAATGCCTACTAAAGTAGGAGTCATACTACAAAGTAATGTATTGTTTTGTTGCTAACTATATAGACTATTTGACTAACCTTATCAATTGATCTTGGGTCCGTGAATGGAAAAGATATTTGTTGCCAAAATTGGTTTTTAAGGAAAGATTTTTTGTTTTTGTTTTAGAAAATGCCAAAAATTTTAGCATAAAAGATTACCACACACTTACACTAACACTAAATCCTTGTAGATATTTAAATTATCACATCACAGTAGTTGCACACAAAAGAAACTGATCAAATTTGAACTTCACTTGAGAGAATACTTAACCTAACCATATTTCAACTTTAATGAACAAATACTTTATGAGAACACCCTCCCTTTGAAAACCAGCCTTCTCCAACACCCTCTAAGAAGCCACATTTTCCATTAAATGCCGCTTTAACCACTTTTCTCACAACTAGTGTGGCAATTCCTTTCCCCCAATACATGGAGCATATAACATAGCCAGGTTCAACAAATTTGTTCCTGCATCTATCTGAATACGACCAAAAATTAGTACACCTATTGCTCGATCGCGAAGGCAAATTGTTCTGAACCATAGAGATTTGCTTGCTATGTTTTGGATAAAGCCAATACCTTTTTGTATAAGGTTCCCAAGTGCAAACACTTTTTCATCACTAGTCCACAACAAGAGATCATCAAGATCATAAAGACTAATGGGTCGAAGAGATATTTGGACCAAGTCAACAACATGTTCTTTGGTATGTAAGATGTTGTTCGATTTATCTAGATAAATATTCACTAGTCCACAACAAAATATTAAATTTTTATAATTTTTTATTTTAAATAATTAAAAATATTAATAGTCAAAATTATGCATTGACATATATATGAAGTGATTGTGCACGACAAATATTTTAAAACATATGGAGTATGATCGTACTTAATCCGTTTCAAAATACATGTCAATAGAGTATGATGTAGCATATTTAAAAATTAAAACTCTAACCATGAGGATTAAATCAATGGAGATTAAGTTATTATAAGGAAAGTTTTAAGCATGACAATTTACTTTAGTCAAAAAAGGAATAGTCCAAACTTGGGAGCCAAACCAAAAGGTTGTTTTGTTTTGGAAATTGGGATATTCTTTTCAAGAGAGGCATGTATAATTGGACACCTAGGAATTCAAAGGAAATATGGGCGGCGGTTGAGACTAAACACAAAACAAAACAAGAAATGAAGAAGAATATCCCAACCTACTAGTGATGGAAGCTCTTAATAATGAATAAAATAAAACCTACACCAAAGTCTAAACTCTAAACATGCTTAGCATTTAGCAACATAAAAGACATGTTATTTTATTTTGTTTTAGCTAGTATTACATATATACGTTGTTTTTATTATTATATAATACAACCTTGATTGAATTATATAACGAACATACATAAATAAGTACTGGTAATAAACTAGTAAAAAACATAAAAATAAATGAAAAATACAAAAACTAAAAATAGTTTGAACTAACTATAATTCAACTCGATTCAACCTAGTTCAATTAAAAGATACATTCCCTGTCCAACAAAAGAAAGGAAAAAAAAAACACAATAACATTATTATTTACATTACACAAACACAACACAAGACCCTTTATCTTTATTTTATCTCTTTAACTGCTTTTGCTTTAATTGTAAGACCGAAAATGTACTAAAACTGTAGAAAGAATGCAGCTAAAGGATCCTATTAGATCTCATCTCACTTCATAGTTCACACATTTCACAATAACAACAACAACTCCTCTCCACTTTGCTGACTATTAGGGCAGCCTTTGTCCAACTGACCGAGTCATTTTATACATAAACCTAAAGCTAAAACATCCTGCCCGTTGCCCCCTTTGTCTCACTGTTTAACAATCTTCAAACTTAATTTAACGAAAAAATATGATACTTGAAAGATTCATTTTCTTACATTTGTGCGACATTTGGTTAGTTACGTTAAAAAATATGATTAATTAATCATAATTTTTAAAGTGAATTGAATTATTCAATTGAACTTGAGATATTCTTCTATAGTCACATGACCAAATGAAAAGTATTTAGACATGTACACATATTTTTTTTTATCCCCAAACTATTAAATCATTTTTTTTTTATAAATTTATTTTATATTATCCATGAAAAATATTTGTTAATTTAATATTGATAAAGGTCTTGTATGGTCTCTTTTACTGTTGAAATTCGATACTTTGTTTGCTATGTTTGTTACATTACATAGAACGAGGAGATTGTTTTCTCTTTCTATCTCTAACCTTACTGCATTGTCTTGTTCTACTTATTACTTAAGAATCTCTTCTCACTTCCATGCATTATTCTTAAAGTGTGGTGTTCTTGTTCTCTCTCTCTCTCTCTCTTCTTATTATTATAGTGTAGCAAGATCATACATAGCACTTACAAGAAGAAAACAAATGAACTTGGTCTTGTTTCTTGGCTCAAAATATCAGTAACTGGCTTGGGAGGTGTATGAAGTAGAAGTGTCAAAATGGGAGATGAGAATTCCAAGAACACCAAGGTTCTTGACAATTATTATTATTATTTCAATATTTTATTATGTTGGTGTTTGCATATTGCAAGTTGTTAACTGTTTTGTCTATATGCTGTTTGATGAATTAGCTCTCATGGTCAAAGAAAATGGTTAGAAAGTTTTTTAATTTCAAAAGCAAATGTGAAGATATTCAAGCAGATGCTGTTGTTTATGGAGGTTAGTATCTTTGTTTTTCTTCAAATTTCACTTTTTAATAGTCATCAATTCTTCAATTAGATTACAACAATTTCTTGGCATCCAAATAAACTCAGTTATTGTTTTCCTTCTTTAGGAGGTGAGGTTGAATATGGAAGAAGGAATAGCTTCTCTGAGAGAGAACCATGCACAATCAAAAAGAGCAAAACAGGTATAAAAGGATCACACAGAACCATTTCTTGAATCATTTCCTTTTGAAGTTCTTCTTGATGGTATCATTTAAAAATGCTGATATTTACATTTGCACAAGTTGTTTATAACACTTCCTTGCTATGAACAGAGAAGTTTAGCAGGAGCACGAGTCAAGTTAGGCGAGGAAGAATGAATCTTGACCATCCTCGAATTATCGATGTGCAGAACTATAGGTATCCTACTTCTCTAATTTTACCAAGAAAAATAAAATAAAAGGCTTTGTTCTGTTTCTCATGAATTGTGAACATTGAGCAGCATTTTTGTAGCAACATGGAATGTAGCTGGAAGATCCCCACCAAGTAATTTGAGTGTAGATGATTGGCTTCATTCATCACCACCAGCTGACATTTATGTTCTTGGGTAAGAATTGTTGCTTCACGGCTTTTATAGTCTTCTCCCAAAATTGGCATTAATTATTCCGTTAAATATGTTTTTAGTTCATATAATTATCTTAAATTCTGCTTATAGTCCCTATACACACTTTCGAGTCTCTACAAATTACAAAACTGCATGTTTTTAGTCTCTACTTAGAGACTACAAGTATACAGTTTTGTGATTTGTAGGACTGAAAAGTTGGTACAGCGACTAAAACAAAAAAAAATGTAAATTTGACAGCGACTAAAATATATTTAACCCTCAACTGTTTTACGAATGGCATATTTTTCTATTCTGAATCTTTACCTTTCTCTTGCAGATTTCAAGAGATAGTTCCGTTGAATGCCGGTAATATCCTAGGGGCAGAGGACAATGGCCCTGCCAAAAAATGGTTGGCTCTTATCAGAAAGACTTTAAACAATCTTCCTGGAACCAGTGGAAGTAGTGGATGTTATACACCGTCTCCAATTCCTCAGCCAGTTGTAGAGCTCAATGCAGATTTCGAGGGATCAGCTAGGCAGAAGAACTCGTCTTTCTTCCACAGGCGATCGTTCCAGACAACTTCTAGTGGTTGGGGAATGGACAATGATCCTTCAGTTGTGCAACCACAAATTGATCGAAGATACAGTGTTTGCGATCGTGTAATTTTCGGTAACAGGCCTAGTGACTTTGATCCTAGTTTAAGATGGGGTTATAGGCCTAGTGACTATTCAAGGGCAAGTGACTACTCGAGACCGAGTGACTATTCAAGATGGGGTTCGTCTGATGATGACAATGGCCTTGTGGATTCACCGAGTACAGTCTTATATTCACCAATGTCTACTAATGGTGGATCTGCCTCTAATGAAGAAGGGTATAGCATGCCAGGACATTCAAGGTACTGCCTCGTTGCAAGTAAGCAAATGGTGGGAATCTACCTTACCGTATGGGTCAAAGGCGAACTGAAAGATCATGTTCGAAACATGAAAGTATCGTGTGTTGGCAGAGGATTGATGGGATATCTCGGAAATAAGGTGAATTTTTTAACTTGGTCATCACAATCCTAACTTTTGTCTTTCTTTAGAGTAATTTATTTTATGGTGAAAATGATGGTTACTTAGGATTGGCTTATATGAGAGTTATTTTGGTTGGATTTTGCAGGGGTCCATCTCAATTAGTATGTCTGTGCATGAAACAAGCTTTTGCTTTATCTGCAGTCATTTAACCTCAGGACAGAAAGAGGGTGATGAACTAAGAAGAAATGCTGATGTAATGGAGATTCTTAAAAAGACAAGGTTTCCTCGTGTTCATGGTGTTGACAACGAGAAATCTCCTCAGACAATCCTCGAGCACGAGTAAGAATCTTCTCATATATTCATCTATGATTGAAGTCATGTTTGAAAGAGTTTTTGTGCTCATCTCATAATTTGACTACTTATATTAGTGTTTGGATACATTTATAAAAAAGAGTTTATTTCAACAAGATCCACAGAATAACTAATGGTTAATTAAGCTCATGTGAATAACATATTGAATAAGGACTTAATTAGAATGCACTCTATAACAGTTAAGTTTATGATTGTCTTTTCTTCTCATTAATGTAGTCGAATTATATGGCTTGGAGATTTGAATTATCGGATCGCTCTCTCCTACCGTTCTGCTAAGGCACTTGTTGAGATGCAAAATTGGAGAGCATTGTTAGAAAATGATCAAGTATGTCTCTTTCACGTCACCATTAACGTCATGTTTATTGTTTATGTGACATAATAATCCTTAACTATTGACACTCATGGCAGTTGAGAATAGAGCAAAAAAGAGGCCGCGCTTTTGTGGGATGGAACGAAGGGAAGATATATTTTCCTCCAACTTACAAGTATTCAACTAATTCAGATCGATACTCAGGAGATGATATGCACCCCAAGGAAAAAAGAAGAACACCTGCTTGGTAAGATTATCACATCACCTAGTAGGATTTTATAAAATAAAGTATGTTTCATAATATATGATATAATTTTATTAAATTTTTACAACCTACGAAAACATGAACATTTTTCTTTTTATAGGTGTGACCGTATTCTATGGTATGGAGAAGGTCTCCATCAATTGTCTTATGTTCGCGGTGAATCAAGATTTTCAGACCACCGACCTGTTTATGGCATATTTTGGGCTGAGGTTGAGTCACCTCACGGCAAATTGAAGAAAAGTATGAGTTGTTCTCGTTCAAGAATCGAGTTGGAAGAACTTCTGCCATATTCTGGTGGATATACTGAACTAAACTTTTTCTAAAGAAAGGAAGGTTGAACAAGAGACGTGTCCATCCATATTCAAGTACCTTTTCTATCCCTTATAGACTCTCATAATCATGATTTTAAGATAGTGGAAATTAAGCAACTTAGTGTTTGTACTTTTTTTCTTTTTCTAAGCTCATTCAAATACAACATAAAAATAGAAAAACAAAAAACTATGTGCAGGACCCTAAGCAAACATGACCCTGTCCCAAAAGGGGTCCCAAGCTTTTCTTTATAATATTGTTGGTTAGACTAAAAGTACAAGATTCTGAGGCTGTAACTGATTTATATGGACTTCAACATAATAGAGTGGAATAGTGGATCATTGCATCATGCAATGAAAACATAGAGCCTAAAGAATATACCTATATGATCTTTGACATTAGTCTGCTTGTATTTACTTAATTGAGCTTATCTAATGTTATCAGCACTTGCGAGACTGCTTGGGAGAGTTATAGACAACTTATGACTCGTCTATAAGTTGCTTTCAACTTATTTCCATTAACTCGCCAAGATAGCTTATGTAAAAAGTTTCTAGCTTATACACAAGCACTTATCCAGTGTATCATGCTTTACTAGATATATACAAATTGATTAACATAAACAAACTATATTTACAGTATAGTCTGAAAAGTCTATATCTCATTCTCTTATACATTGAAAGTCCTTTTGTTCTTTTCTTATTGTCATTAGAATTATTCTTTTAACTTGAATTAGAAATCTTACATGCGCCTGTTACTGTTTCAGCAAATGGTCCCCTTTTACCAATAGGGATTTTACTTTGAATAAATACTTTCATGAAGGGAGATAGATAGGGACAACCCATTTCCCATATACCGAAAAAGGTTAGTTTTTCTTCTCTCTTTCATGCTTTTCTTTGTGTTCTGCTTTTGCTTCATTTCTTTCTCTAATTTTGCCTTCACTTTATCTTTTTCAGTTTATAATCTCTAGTTTTGGTGCTTTGCCTAACACATGATCAATACAACACATCATCTTGATACCAAATTAACAAACACTTGAGTTTCCACTTTAACAATCATTAGGTAATACTACATTTTTGTTATTAATTATTGAATTATTAATTCTACTTTAGGTTTTATCTTAATTATTAACAATATTTACATGCTTACTAATGATCAGTTTTTTTTTCTTTCTTTTCAGGTAGTTGATGAAGAGGATTTTTTTATTCAAGATTTTTTAATTTATTTTAGGGAATATTTATGATGACTGAATGTAGTTGAAAGATTGTCAGAGTAATCATTTGTGATGCACTAACTTTTTTTTTTTTAATGTAATGTAAAGAGAATGAGAGTTTTGATGTATAGTGATTGCTGCCACAGTATAATTGAGTAAAGAAAAGGAACAAAAAAGAAATTGAAGTTCATTATATAGATTCCAAAAACTCTCTTGTGCTGAGTTCTGTGTGTATTTCTGCATGATAATTTTTGTACTGATAAAGTTGGTTTTGACATCAAAATCAAATAGTAAAGCTCTTCTTTTTACTAATAAGGAACAGTGTTTGAGTATTTAACAAACCAAAAGAGGCATGCAAATTTGGCGGGAATAATTGTTAGAGGCTCTAATACAATAAGGCCCTACTCTTTGAAGATGCTATTTACATGCCTTTCAATTGCTGCTGCTGCTGTTTACTTTTGACTAGGTGGACTTTAGCTACTTTACCTTATCATCTGTTTTGTTGTTTTGTGTGTATCTATTTAAGATCCCTAAGAAAAGTAGAAACAATAACAGTTGCAGAAAAAGACTAATGCTAAATCATTATTTGAGTAATACTAGTTCCTATTCAATTTTGTGGCTGATTTTTGCTCATGTCACAGTTAAGAATCTGGTGTAAGAGTCATTCATTCATGAGTTCTCAACAGTTCAACTACTTTGTCTGTATGGCTTCTAGAGAGCCACTTCATACCACTCCAATGTGTGTAAACTTGAGAACACGGGCAATGCGCGCGAGAAATTCGTCGAAAGAATTTACGTTTGTTTATGATTTTTAATTCGTTGTGTTTCGTTATTGAATAACAATGAATCACAATGTCACAATAGTCAATAGACATACATCAATGTTGTGTATGAATTGTTTAATACACCTTTTATAAAATTAAACATAACATCAAAAGACATCAATAATATAAAGGTAATGCGAATGCATAACATGCAATATCAAAATAATGAGTTATTTATGGAATACTAACTGGTTACTATATATGTCACAATGCCTAGCCAACATAAGTTATTGGTGAAGAAGATAACGTAGTGTTCTACATTCCACAATAATTACTCCAGTGTCTTGTTTTAAAAGTATTTTCATAAAAAGAGATAATTGTACACAAATGTGATGTGATGATATTGTGGTAGCATCTAACATGAGCTTAGTGTCCATTATGGAATGTGAAAATAATAATCAAATGTACTGTCTTCAGTCGCTTGAATAATTGATCATCAACTTACGTGTAATACTAGAACTCAATTGTTGCAAATTGTGACAACTTGATAATTGGCCATGTTTGAAGGTGACAACCTATAAATTTCTTAGTGAGAATATAATCCTTCTGAAAGGCACTTAACATAACTAAAAACAGTCTCTAAGCCTTTAATAAAGGGTCTCTAGTTTGAGTTTCTTGGGAATGCTTGATGACAAAGAATTTTATGTGGGTCGGCTTTAATAGTTCACTTGGTTGAATATTAGATATGGTGTCGCAATGATTCTTTAATAATTAATTAATTATTTTTTACATAAAGTAATTAAATAAATTTAGAAGAATAAAGGTTAACCATGCTTATATAAGAGGGGAAGTTTCTCTTCATTATTTAAAAATAAAAAATTAAGTTTCTTATAATTAAAAGTAATTGATCAAGGGGATCTGATTAATGGACTTTAGTAATTTTTTTTATCAAATTTTACCTACTTTTGACCGAGCTCTAAATTATAATGACAAAAAAAATAAAAAATTTATAAGGGCTCCTTTCCCTATAAACTTTGTTTTAAAAAGGCCAAATAAATTATAGAATAAACATAGCCATCAAAATAAAAGAAGTGCTATGATCTAAAAGTTACAACGGTAATAGAATAAAAAAAAAAACACTAAAATAACAACGCCACCAAACTAAAAAGAAAATCCTAAACTCACGTTACGTATAGATCTACTCTTTAACATCTATGAGGGCAAGGCCTCCGATAAAAATCACATGAAAAATCCTTTTCTATTAATTGGATGGTTACTTAAAAAAAAAAAATTGATTAAGTTCATTCTCAGTTCATGAAAGCATTATAAATTATAACTACCTTTGACACCCCCTTGTTTTACATGCATAAGCTTTACTTTTACTCCAAAATAGGTATTTAGTTGGTTATTTAAAACTCTTCGCCTCTCTTCAAAAATATGCCATTTAGGTCCCTTAATTTTGCTCTAATTTACAATCAAGTCCCTTCCATTCCATCCAATTACTAACACATGCATGGGTGACATCTTATGTGGCTTAGTTCTTATCTAATTTAAATCAAACAACCACTTTGACACATCGTCTAATTTTATGTCACAACTCTACAATGTGTCGAATATAAAAATAAAACAGATAAATCAAAAGAAGCATGGCTGTTATATTCTTGGTCTAAAATGCAATAAAAAAGAAAAGAAAAAGTTTCATGGGATTTTCATTAATAGTTTTTATAGTCAATTTCACAATTCATCAAATATATGTTGTTCAAACCCAAGAGCAGATCATCTTCTCATAGGATATTTAGAATAAGAAGCATAAATATGGTGACTCAGCTAGTTCTAAAAGTTAGTATGACTTACCTTAATCTAAAAGGTTTAGAAGATATTTTGTTAAGGGTAATATCGAGTATGTTATGGTGTACAGTATGTACTTGTCTATATAAGCATTGTATGTCCTCATAGTAATGTAATGAATGCAAAATATAATGATTTCCTTTTCTTTTAACTCTAAAAACAATTTCATTTATAGAACCAACTGAGTCACTACATTTGGCTTAAATAAGTTACCTTATCATCAAAGTTGCAGAAGAAAAATCATTAAAAATGAGTTACATAAAAGTTGAGCGCAAATAAAAAAATCATTAAAAATATGAGTTTCATAAAGTTGTTTAATTTTTTTTATCATTGAATTAAAATATGTTTGAGTTGCATAAGTGTGATATGACATCGTGGGAGCCACTTAATATCGATAATATAACCAAGTTCATGTTTCTTATAAACTTGTAATTGGAGATGTTTTTAGATGAGATGCTAAAAGATCTCTCTCATGGGATCGTGAGTTCGAATTAAGTTAAATTTTTTGAGTTCATTTTGCCGCCTATTGCGGTCCAACCCAACTCGATCGAGAGGATAGACGGTTCACACAAAAAAAAAAAATATGTTGTTGAAGAAGCAACCATTTCATAACGACATGGGCATGTCTCAATCCCGGTTTTACTTTGTTCATAGCTTTGGATTTTGTTTGTAAGTACCAACTGGTGGGAAACCATTTCAAAGGACTCTGTATGAACTGAAAAAGATAATTGGCGTCCTATGACTTTAATTTCTTGGTGCTTCTGCACAGCTTCTTTAGTCATGGCCATTTTGTTAGACTTTTGCTTTTGTACTTACCTCTCTTCGATCTCATATATTATATACTAACATGTTTAGGACCACACCTTTATTCTCTGAAATTCTTCATCTTTGTACAGATAATAATTAACTAAGATGTTGTGCTGACACCAGCATTCACAGTCCGGGAATCATATATTTCTCTGTGAATTCTGATGCAACAATTTCTACAAATGATTGTTTATAACCATCTCAGAGAAATGTTTGCATTATGCCAAACAAAGTCACTGACTAACCACAGTTTTGATAAGTAATTTGCAAAAAGTTTATTCATGCTGTTTCACAATCATGTGAAATCATGATACCTCTAATTTGCAGGTTGTTAAGGGACATTTTCTTCAGAATAAAGTGGAACGTGATTTCAATTTTGTAAGATGGGTCGGGTAATTGGGTAAGTATGTCTTAAAAAATAACGGATTTCGAGTAAAACCAAACTTAAACCTAATAAATTCACTTATCTAATAATGTTAACGTTTTTTTATTTATATAGGATACACAATATTTTGGTCATAAATCAAGTCTAATTTCTAAAATTGACACAAGTCATTTTATATTGAAAATCAAAACATGTTAGAGTTACAAATTTAGATGTTCTACTTTTTGGTTATTTGTGATGCTAATGCAATTTTATGTCATGCAACTTTAACTTGCTTCAAGTATTTTAAGATGAAATTTATTATTTGATGTTATCATTTATTATTTTTATACGTAAAATATAGTGAAAAGAAGTTACATATTTATTTTTTAAAATAAAAAAGTTGCTTATTTTTATGAAAAAAAAAAATGAGGAATCATCATTTAGTCATTTAATATTAACAAAAAAACTGAAAAATAAATTAGTTAATCCTTCAAACCGAAAATTATTGTGTTTGTTCAAAGCGACTCAACAATATAACGAATGATTATTTTACCTCACCCAAGCTGGAGTAGTTCGATCGAGTCTTTAGTTTAACTAAATCCAACCCAAACCGACTCATGTAGCAAAAATACAATTCTTAAAGTTACATTCATGTGCTAAAATACATTTCTTTTCCCTTTTATCTAATGTGAAACTTTTATCTAATGTGACTCGATCGTAATAAAAATACATTTTTTTTCTCTTTTATCTAATGTGAAACTTCGTTTTTACACTTAAAGTTACATTCATGTGCTAAAAGAATACAATTCTTGTCTGAAATAGACGAGCTGGTTAGTGGTTTGAAAATTGATCTTCCCACTTACATTTTTGCTCACAAGCACCGCGAAAATACTAAAATACCCACCGGCGGCAGTTATTGCCGCTGGCTCCAACGCCATTAGCCAACGACAGTTAACTTCCATATAGTATTTTGATATTTTCACGGTGTTTGGTAGCATAAATGATAGTGAGAAGAGCAAATTTCTAGGGGCTATAAGACGATGGGCTTTTAACTTCTACGACTATGTCCTCATTTTTAAAACTCAATAAATATTTGGGTCCAGTTTTATACACACCCCATGTTTATACCAGGTTGATGGATGGTGGTGTTTTGTCTAGAAATTCATGTTCAAATTGGACAAAAATTAATTTTTATTTTTATAGTTTCTCAATTATCAAAACACACATTTTGTCCGGATCACAAAATCTGAACATGCAACAAAAGGTGATTTTTGCACGTCCGAATAGTGCAACTCGGACAAACACATGTTTTGAGTAATGTTGGGGAAGTGAAATCATTGTTTTCTTTATGTACACTCGAAGCTCTTTTGGGGTAGTTAAAATTGGAACCTAAATATTTTGCATTAATTTGACATAAGAGTTTGAGAGAAAAATATAAAAGGCTAACAAATAATTGTTCCTAGCTTAAAACGAGGGAGGTATGGTCAAAATAGAGAAACTATGTCTAGCAACAGCCCCTCTAATTTAACCTTCAAGACTTGATTTCACCCCTTAATTGTCCAAATTTGACAAATTTTCCTCAAAGCCCAATTCAGCCCAATTATTAACATCGTATGGAGCTTCTTTTCACACCTCATTCTTAAAAATCGCTCTCGCTAAGTTTATTTACCGGATGGGGGAAAACGTCATTTTATCTGGATTTACTCATCTGGGCACAATTTTGTTTTGTCTTGAAGGGTAGATATGGAAGGGTGTAGTTTTTAAGGAGAGTAAAAATAGCTTTCAAATTGCATTGTCCCTAAAGTTCGAGCTTTGTAATTTTGAACTTATTCCTTTCCTCGGCTTCGGTCTTGTTACTTTCCACCCAACTCATTTTTTTTTTTTTAGATATAAACTCAACGAAACTTGATTTTACCAACAACGACACACTTATTTGATAGGTTCTTTTATCCTTTAGTCATTTCTAAAAACCCACCTATTGTCGGGATTGCACATTCCAGACAACGACGAAAAAAGTAGCTAACCAATTTTTTTTTATTGTAATGACACAATTTTTATGCATTTAAGTTTTTGGATCAATTGATCGTATAATTCAATATTTATTTTATTTTTAAAAATTATCAACTTTTTAAGTTATTGTTCTGGACCGAGCAAATGCTTCTAGACCCATTTGTATAAGCCCAATCCAAAACAACCCAAATCCAGTATT
>Ga0099826_10000735_pt1 | contig 17228 bp, 8 predicted proteins | sample Mtrugardesep15_FD_76830 | JGI IMG/M metagenome (GOLD analysis project Ga0099826, IMG submission 76830) | Root nodule microbial communities of legume samples collected from California, USA - M. trunc garden sep15 | ecosystem: Host-associated > Plants > Roots > Nodule | place: USA: California... | reverse complement strand
TTTGGTAACAGTTTTCTCTCACGAGCTTATTTTGAGATGCTACTTTAAGTAGCGTTTGAGCTTATAGCTTATCATATTTTCTCTCATTTTTACACTCATTATCTTAATTGAAAAGTTTTAAATATCTTTTTGCCATTTTGTATTTATGAATTAGTTCCGCTGCTAATTTTACCAAACACTCCAAATTCAATCTGGTAGCTTATCCGCCATCCAACACTTTTTACCAAACAGAGCGTAAGTTTGCATAGTATTTGTTCATTCAAGCATAGTGAAGGTTTAGCTTTGTGGTCCTTGCCTTTCACTTGTCTTAGGAACTTTAATTTCTTCTGGTGAAGATCTAATCGTTAATTTTAACTCTTTCATTCTTTATCTAATGGATTTATTAGTCTTGTATGCGTATATTGTCTCGTATTTGGATGGTTATGGAAACAACCTCTTGTGTAAAAAATAGGGTAAGGCTGCGTATAATACACCAAATGGTGGGACCCCTTCCCGGACCTTGTGTATGCGGAGGAGTTTTAGTGCACCGGGCTGCCCTTTTTTTTATCAGTAATTATAGTATTCTACTACCAATTTCTGCTTCAGTTCATTATATCTAATATATACCGTCTTCTTCTCAGCTACCTAGAATTTTGACGTCGGATCCTGTTGCGAGATATTATGGACTAAGGCGTGGACAAGTTGTCAGGATTATCAGGCCAAGTGAGACTGCAGGCACATATATTACATACCGAATTGCTTCTTGAGCTTATCGGCTATACTATTTGCAATATGGTATACCTACAATTCATGCCAAGCATGCATAGTGATTATATAACCTTTATTTTTGTTATTGTAACGGGTGTCAATGAAACTGAATGGTTTATATTGAACTTTGTTTATTTACATTATAGACCTATTCCCTGTCTGTGTTTTGGATGTATTGCAGAACAACTACAATGCACTGAATTATGCAGTAGCAGTTTTTATTTTCAGTTATGGTTTTCCTGAGAAATAAGGAAATAGAATAAGGAAATATTCTTCTTTTGCTTCCTTAACCATACATGTAGATATTTTTGTGGGACTCACTTGAATTCACAAGAAATTGTTAAAACAAAACTTGTAAAACAGACAAAAAAACTATTAAGATTTTATGCTCTTGTACATATTTTTATAAGAATGGTAGAAAACATAGATATGCAATTTTGTCACATGTCATTAACTTATTTGAAAGATGTCTATAATTTATCCATGATAATAATTGTGATTAGGTTGAACAACTTATGTTGTTTTAGATAACAACCTCAGCAAATATGTGAAGAAACAAACCTATATCACATCAGCACAGGTAGCTGAATCATTAGGGCTTCAAAGGCAGTAGAAAACTAGCAGCAGAAAAACATCTTTATATCAATAAATCCAATTTCAAGATTGCTTAAATACTTCATGAAAACATTAACTAATTCTCTCTGTTAAAGGGTAAACATGTAAAACAATAACAATTGTCAGCAAAATTAATTCAACAAACCTTTCTTGATTTGTTCTTCTAAAAAATGTCTGATTTTAGGGACAGAGAATGAGAATCCGACGAGTCTGTTCTTTCCACATCGTTCTTCCATATGCACATTTCAATTGTTCATCCTCTCTATGCATTAATATTCTCCTCCCTAATCCAGCTTATGCTCTCTTAGCCTATGCACTTTACTCTTCTATTTTTTTACCAGTTTTATTATTCTCAATTTCTTAGGCTCTTCTTAAAAATGCATTTTGCTAGAATTTCACTGGCCTTCCTTCTCTTACTAATGCATCCATGAAAGAAATTCAAATAGGAATCACATGGTCTTGTAATAAAGTGTGAATGAGTTGGCTTCTCTGATAAACAAAATGCACCTAAAGGCTTTTCCCTAATCCAGCTTATCCTTTGGTCCTTTACTTTTAGAGTTATATCCAAATAGACTACATGAAAATCATATTGATTATATGCTACACAACCTTAGATCAGGACCATATATGTTTTGTGGTTAACTTGTTTGAAAACTTTACCAGGACTAAATATTCTGTCTTTGAAGTCAAACATTTTGTTGTGTTTAAGGAGAATGAATGATGCCAATTTTTTTTTTTGTCAAGTAGCCTGGTGGTTAGAGCTCACACATTTTAAATGTGGAAAAATAGGCTGTCCAGGATTCGAACCCTAAGCCCTGTATATAATATGCAATATCCTTATCAACTGAGCTAAACTCATGAGGATGAATGATGCCAATTATTGAAAGATAATTGCTCAAAAAAAAAATTATTGAAAGATAAAAATATTATGATGAAATAGCTGAGGAGATGATACTATTATTTGCATTCATATTCTATATATAAGTAGATTTCATTGTCCTATAAATACAATTCAGTTTGTAACTACAACAATGGCATTGAAATGCAAGGGCCAAGTGAGCCTAGCCATTAGATTGGTTGATAAGTAGATTTTACTATACTTTTATTTTGAATACATAATATAGAGAATTTGCAACACGTTATTTTTTAAATTATAAATATTGACAAATAATTCTTTATTTCATAAAATGATCGTTAATTTATAGATTTAGAAGGATAGAATACCGATACACTTCAATTTACAAGTGTATCATAGAAGTTTTCCCATCTCATATTTATTTTTGCCTTTTGTTATGTCTTAAAATAATTGTTTCTTTATAATGTCAATGCAACATTAATTGTTTATTTATCAAATTTCCCATCTAATATACAATATTGTCATTAATTTTATCATTGTAATCAACTGATAATAATCTTCTTAAAAATCATCCACAATTCAAATGCAACATATAATTTAAGAGGAAGAGAGTAACAATTAACCAAAAGCGTTAAAATTTGGCTTGTGAGGGTGTGTTTGTTTCAAGTTATAATTGTAGATTCCTTGGAATAAAATAATAAATATATACATACCTATGTTTGTTACAAGTTTGCTAAATTTTATTCCCGGGTATGAAATGTTCCTGGGAATAGGAAGATTTTCTCAAGAAAAAGGGTGGGAATAAAGTTCCCATGGAGATAGGAATAAATTCATATATAGTTACCTATTATAATTTCTATTTTTAAGGTTCCTAGGAATATTATAAAGTTAACCAAACATATTTTTGCTAAATACCTTGGAATAAAATTCCCATCTTTATATTCCAAGGAATGTTATTCCTAGAAATAAATTTGGTAAACTTGAAACAAATACACCCTAAGAGATATCTTTCTTTGTTAACTAGATTTCGGAAGGAGGCTTCATAGTCAAGAACGGGAAAATATCATATTGATTTCTATTTTTATCTACACCCATTAACATGTAAATAAAACCCTAATTTATATTTATTTTTTCAAACCAATTGATTGATTTTAAATGGTTAATGCGTTAAAATAAAATAAAATCGTTTAAAAAAACCAATCCCAAAAATAAAATCGTTAGGGTATTCGGTAATTGATTCGTTTAATTATTTATTGGCTAAAATTATACGAAAATTGTTGTTTCCACTCTATTTTTTGCTTAAAAACGCATGAAAATTACATATTTAACATTGTGTAGCAGCTAATTACTGTTCTACTTTATTCATTTTCTTTGTTGCCGAATGATATTCGGTAGTTAGCTAGGTTAAATATGTAATTTTCATTTGTTTTTAAGCAAAAACTAAAGCGAGAACACCAATGATCAAACTATACTTACTTTACTTTACCATTGAATTTCAGATTATCCGGCCCGACCCACAAAAAACCCTAACCTTAAAAATAGAAACAACAGCGACAATGAAGAACTGCGACAACAAAAGAAGAGCGACAACAGTAGCCGAAGCCGACGCAAAGGTTCAACAATGGTATTTACAGAAGAAGACATAACAAAACTATACAGAATCCGAAAAACACTTCTCCAAATGCTATCCGACAGAAACTACCTCGTCGACGAAACCGAACTCACCATGTCTCGAGAAGATTTCATCTCAAAATTTGGCCAACACATGAAACGAGAACAGTTAGAAATCAACACATCATATAGACACAACCCATCTGAAAAAATCTGTGTGTTTTTCCCTGATGATGCTAAACTTGGTATTAACATTATTAGAGGTTTTATTAGTAGGATGTTGCAAGAGAATGTTGATAATGGGATTTTGATTTGTCAGAATAAATTATCTCCTGCTGCGAGTAAAGCTGTTGCTGGAATGAGTTCAGTTGGTTCTAAGCGGCTTGAAGTCTTTATGGTAATTGTTTCTGTCTTTGTTTTGTAGCTTCTGAATTGTTAGATGGCTACGGAGCACTGACACGGACACTGACACGTCGACAGTGATAATAATTTGAGAAACTAACATATTCAATGTGATCACATGTTTTATGCACTGACCCGGTTACTGACACGTTGAAACTGATGATAAGTTGTGAAGATAACATATTCAATGTGATCACATGTGTCATGCTCTGTCACGCACCGACTAGACACATGTATGTCGACACTGATAATAATTTGAGAAAATAATACAATTCAACGTGACCACATGTGTCATGTTGTGTTGGTTTTGGACACTGACATGTTTCCAGTACGACCTTTGATCAGAAGTGTTGGTGCTACAAAGTTAGATAACTTGATGTGTAGGTTTAGGAAGAAGGTGTTTGAAAAAGGGTGATGATTGGTTAAGTTAATTAGATAATTGATTAATCGTGTGTTTGTTTTTGAATTGTTAGATAGCTATGAAGCATTGACACGAGCATTGACACTGATAGTAATTTGAGAAAATAACATAATTCGACGTGATCACACGTGTTTTGTTGTGTTGGTGTTGGACACTGACATATGTCTAGTCTGACCTTTGATCAGAGGTGTTGGTGCTACAAAGTTAGATAGCTTGATGTGTGGGTGTTGGAAGATGGTGTTTGAAAAAGGGTGATGATTGGTTAAGTTAAATAGATAACAGATTTAGTGTGTGTGTGTGTTTGGTTCTGAATTGTTAGATAGCTATGAAGCACTGACACATCAACACTAGTAATATTTTGAAAAAATGGCATAATTTAGTGGTATTGCATGTGTCTGTGTCGGTGTAAGACACTGACATGTGTAGGCCAGTGGACACACCTTCCATCAAAAGCGTCGGTGCTAGCATAATTTAGTGGAATTGCATGTGTTTGTGTCGGTGAAAGACACTGACATTTGTAGGACAGCAGACACTCCTTCCATCAAAAGTGTCGGTGCTATAGTGTTAGGTAGCCTGATGTGTAGGTGTTGGAAGAAGGTGCTTGAAAAAGGGTGATGATTGGTTAAGTTAAATAGATAACTGATTTAGTGTGTTTGGTTATGAATTGCTAGATAGCTACGATGCACTGACACTGGCACGTCGACAATGATAATAATTTGAGAAAAGAATATAATTCAATGTGATCTCATGTGTCATTCTGGTGTTGGACACTCGGTCAAAGAAAGTGAAAGCAAACATACATTAGGTTAGTCAGGTAATCAATTAGGGGATGAGACAATCGGTCAGAGAGGTAGGTAATCGATTAAGCAGTAATCAGACTTGTTTAATTAGTTAAGTTAATGATTAATGGGTTAAAATAAAGTGAATATCAATTTGATGATGTAGATCACCTGTTTGGTTGCCGAATTGTGGAAATTATAAGTGTCGATTAATTTAGTCTTTTAAATGTACGAATTGATATTGTAAGTGTCGAGCAATTTAGTCTTTTAAATTTACTAATTGACATTATAAGTATTGAGCAAGTTAGTTGAATAGCAAAACTATCCTTCAATTGAAAATTGTTAGTCAATTTATGCCATCTCTGTAAAAGTAATAATTCTTAGTTTTTGTTTGCACCATAAGTCTACCACTAAACCTTACTGACAATGGTGAATGAGAGACTAAATTGACTGATTTCACAATTTCGTAAATTTGAAGGACTAAATTGTCCGATCCGCAGTATTGACAATCAAAATGGGGATTCATTCTTCTATAAGAGGATGCCACTTGTTAATTGACTCATTCTTTTATTATTTAATTAACAGTAAAATGCGAAATTGACGAATTTATACAAAAGTGGCATGAAATAGACGTATAAAATTCTGCTTTGTAGACATCTGTGCAAGGTTGCACATTATAGATGGAAATGATGAGAAATAGAGACGTAAATTTCTGCCATGTATCATTAGGAGAATTTTTTGTTAGAATTGATAGAAGATATGATATATGTATATAAAATATAGTTCTTCAGTATTGGTGGGTGGTTTTTTAAGGTTGAGGTAATCATCGATGGTGCAGGAGGATGAACTGCTGGTGAACATAACAAAGCACGAGCGTGTACCTCCACATCAGGTTCTCACCGACGCTGAGAAGAAAGCCTTGCTCAAGAGATACACTGTCAAAGATACTCAGGTCAGTGTTTTATACATTCTTTACATTTATTTTTAATTTCTTCTGGCGAAGATCTAATTGTTAATGTTAACTCTTTCATTCTTTATCTAATGGATTTATTGGTCTTGTATGCGTATACTGTCTCGTATTTTCAATTATAGTATTCTACTATGAATTTCTGCTTCAGTTCATTATATCTAATATATACCATCTGCTTCTCAGCTACCTAAAATTTTGATGAATGATCCTGTTGCGAGATATTATGGACTAAGGCGTGGACAAGTTGTCAGGATTATCCGGCCAAGTGAGACTGCAGGCACATATATTACATACCGAATTGCTTCTTGAGCTTATCGGCTATACTATTTGCAATACGTTATACCTAAAATTTATGCCAAGCATGCATAGTGATTATATAACATTTATTTTTGTTATTGTAAAGGGTGACAATGACACTACAACATGACATATGTTGCAATGGTTTATATTGAACTTTGTTTCTTTACATTATTGACCTAGAAAATTCTTTTGCTATGTTGCTAACTTTTATTTTATCTTCTTGGAGATTCTTTTTGTTCTCTCTGGTAATTAAAATTTCTTGAGAGGAGATCGAGGTAATTTTATTTTTAATATTCCCTGTTTGTGTCTTGGATGATGTATTACAGAACAACTGCAATGCACTGAATTATGCAGTATTAGTTCCGATTTTCAGTTATGGTTTTCTTGAGAAACAAACATTATGCATCTGTGATTTATCAAATAGTAAATTACTCGATCATCTTCTGAGAGCAATTGATGTTGAACCTGCTTCCTTAACCATGCGTGTATATACTTCTTCTCACGAATCCTATTTTCTCCACATCTTTTAATGATGTTAATACTCGTATTTATTATGTCACAGTTTAGTTGCAACTCATGTTTCTAATGCAACTTACATGTTTCACAACACCATTGTTCCGATGCACAAATACTTGATTTTTATAGAACACAAATGGGTGAAGACTTTTTCCGTCCATTGTTTTAAGAATTGAGAATATGACGAGTCTGTTTTTTCAACCTCATTATTCCATGCGTGCATTTCAATCGTTCATCCTCTCTATTTACTAATGAATCCATGAAAGGAATTCGAGTTGGAATCCCCCTCATTTGGCTAACTCATCGTCGTTTTTTGCCATAAAAGGCTAACTCATCGTCGTTTTTTGCCATAAAACATTGCATTTGATCCTTAAACGCTTCCATATTTGCGGGGTACATTCTCTTATCTCCTTCACTTGTAATGAAGGGTGAATAAATTGGCTTTTCTGATAAAAAAAAAAAAATGCACCTGAAGGCTTATTCAGTAATCCAGCTTATCCTTGAACCTTTGACTTTTATAGTTACATCTAAATAAATGACAGGAGAATCATATTGATTATATGCTTCACAAGCTTAGATCAGGACCATATGTTTTGTGGTTAACTTGTTTAAATACTTTACTAGGACCAAGTATCCTGTCTTTGTTAACAGATAGGACATGTGCTTTAGACCCAAGCACATTGAGAATTATAGTATACTCAGCTTGCTGATTGTTCTCTGCTGGCCTCATAAGTCTCAAATTGGAAAGTCAAGAAAGAGTTGTGGTTTAATGTGAAATACAAGGCATGGTAATACAAGTTAAAATCATACCTTTATCGACCTTTGACTAAGATTAAGTGTAATTTCTGTTTTTATTGGTTTAACATCTAACATGTGGATTACAAGGTTTACATGATATTATATTAATTTATTTTGGGCGAGGTATATAATCAAGTATACTCCCTCTAGTCACATTTATAAGCAACTTTCCACCTTTTATATTCATTAAATAACTTATGTATTTGGACTATATCTAGTCTTGATATATCAATTAATTAATTAATCTAAAAAAGTAAAAATTGTTTATAAATGTGACTAGCGGAAGTAAAACGTTATGCAATTTGTAGTTTTTGATTAAACACATTAGACCTCTTTGTTTTAGCATTTAAATCTTTTTTGTCCAAACAATTTTTGTGCAATTTTTATGCACATCTCACCTTTAGATTGAGGGGCTCGTTAATATCTAAGAGGGATATATGAAATAGTTATATTTGTTATGTTTAAAGGACAATGAACCATCAACTAATCGTAGTTACTCGAATCTCTTAACCATCTAGTTGGGGTTTGATCTTTGATCCGTGTATGATGAAATATTTGTTGAAAAATGTCAAGCTTTAAATGAATTTCTATTATATCGAGAGATTAATTTTCGTAGTTGTGCAGTTGCCCCTTTCTTTATTCACCACAAAAGACAACAAAGAGTCAAAAATGTTGAATTTATTGAAAACATTTGAAGTTTGAAGTCAAACTTTTTTTATTGTGTTTAAGGACAATGAACTATACAACTATTGAAAGATAATTGGTCAAAAATAAATTATTGAAAGATAAAAAGATTATGATGAAATAGTTGAGGAGATGACACTATTATTTGCATTTCATATTCAATAAATAAGTAGATTTCATTATTCTGCAGTACAATTCATTTGACAGACACAATGACATTGATATGCAACAGTAAGAGTTCGAACTTAAAATTCTCTGCACTCAAGATAACTGAGTCTAACCACTAGATTACTTGAGAAGGATATTTCATTATACTTTTCTTTTGAATACATATTATAGAGAGAATTTGCAACACATTATTCCTTTCTCCCTCTCAAAATATGCCTTGCATACACTTAGAGCAACTAAATCACAATAAGGAGATGAATTTGACAAGAACATTAAATGCATTTTGGGAGGCTAATGATAAATAGATGGAATATTCATTGGTCATTGCAGAACCTCCTCCAGCTAAATCAGACAATGCTCTAATGGCAATGAAAGGTATTTTGTGTTGGAAACAAACTAAAGCAACAGCAGCACTTTCCATGTCTGTTGGAGTAGCATCAAATTTCATGTTCAAAAAATCTCTATAAGCTTTGTTGTCAACAAACACATTGGCACTTACTCCTTTCTTTACTCTCACTACCATAGGCTCTCTTGGCAAGCAAGTTGTGTCAGCACATCTACCCAATTCAACATTCTGTAGAGAGAATAAGTGAAAAATGAGTCTCAAATAATTAGATGTTTTCATTAGTGTAAAGGCTCAAAATGAGATTTGGATTATGCGTAGATTTCACAACCTCATGTCTGCACGTGATCAGTTACATTTAAAATGTCTAACAAAGATTGAACAATTCAGATTTTAAGTTCCGTATTTTAAATTAAATATATAAAAAATAAAAATATGCCTTGAAATCTGAACCAAATTTCAAATACCTAAAGATACTAGAAAGTAAGATTTTCTTCATTTTTTTTATCTAATATTCATTTTACTCCTTTATCTTTTTTAAGATTATTTCTGCCCCTTATCTTTTTGAAGTGGGTAAACGTTAGATATTATTTTTTTTATACTAAGTTAAATATGAAATAAAAAAAAAATGCTAACAATTGTTGTTTGTGGTGGCATAATTATTGTTTCAATTGACATCCAAACTCTATTTTTTTTAGACTAATGTCTTTACATTGTGATTTTGTTGAAAAAGACACAAATTTAAAGACAAATTAGAAATTTTGATGCCAATTGGAACAATAATCATGTCACTTCGTACAGTCATTGTTAAGTCAACATTTTTCTTCTTCCATTTCATGTTTATCATAGTGTAATTTTATTTTTCAACTTATTTTTACACAGACATATCTAAACATTTTTACCTTTAACTCACTTTTAACTAAAATAAACTAAATCAAAATCAATTTTTTCAGCGTAGAACTAAGCAAATACTTATAATTAGATGGTGAACTGTGGTTGAACTCACCTTGAGTTTTTTTGCAATTTTGAAGTAAGTTTTGTCAACTGGAACCCAAAAAGTATGTTGCGAAACTTCAGGTGTTCCATCCACAGGAAAAATTCTCTCTGGTTGATACCAAACCTTGCTTAAAAGATTTTCCACTAATTTTGAATGTTTTGTGTAGTTATTGTAATTGGAAAACCCAAGATAACCAAATTCTTTGATGAAATCTACACTCTCTTCATCTTCAGAATTATCTCCAAACCTCTGCTCAATTTAATAAGAAAAGTTAGACTTAAATCAAGTTATCATATATAAGGTTAAATGCACTTTTAATCGTCTTATTTTGTTTGATTCACAATTTTTGTCATCTCATTTTTAAATTCGAAAATTAAATTCCCAAACTTAATTTTAGAAACTTTTGAACTTATTTTGGCTGATTTACCATGTTGAACAATGCTTTGGTAAGTCATTTGGTGATGTATCAAATTATCAATGCATATTTTTTTGGGAAATATGTTTTTTTAGAGTTCCATTATTTTTATCATTTATATTTATTTTGAAACAATACTCTAATGATATAGAATAAAACAATAAAATTTAATCCATGTTTGCATTGCCACACTACCTTAGGATTCACCAACTCATTATTCAACTTGACACATCAGAAGAAATAAGTTTTAAAAAAATTCAGCGATGGAAATTTTTTCTGAAATTTTAAAATTAATAGATGGTATTTTCAATTTAAAAATAAGGGAACTAAAATTGTAAATTAGAAAACAGTGACCATAATTATGTTTAATATGTTTGATTAGTTTATGTTGCTTTCAATCTCTCTTTTGTTTAATCTTGTAGCATAAAACTGATCATTTTTGGTTAGTTTATGTTGCTTTAAATCTGTCTTTTGTTTTAATTCTTGTAATAAAAAAATTGATAGCTCTTTGACCATTGAATATTGAGAGTGGTTTAACACACAATTTAAACCAAGTTGGATTATTTTTGGGTTAAATTAGTTGTTAGTCCTTATAAAATAAGAAACCTTTCAAGTTTAATTCCAATTTTAAAAAAAGTTTATTAATCCTCTACATTCATCTCCTACACATTTTTTTTTAGACTATCCACAATAGAGCTCCTCTATTTGAGTGTTTAAGTGGGTCCTACATGTACGCATCATTTATTTCATAAATTTTTAATGTCAATACCTAATAAGCACTAAATTCCTCCAACCTAGCACCAGAACAAAATTTACTAATAGGTCTACTAATAACTCTATTATTACATTTCTAAAATGCTCATTTATTTCATTAGAAAATATTAAATGAAATTCACACACAAAAAATGAAGAGAGAGAAAGTCTTTATATAGACACCCTTCTTATAAACACCAATATATATCACTCCATAATGGAGGTGCCTATTTAACTCGGTACTAAATAGGTGAAACATTCACCATTGTAGATGGTCTTAGTCCTCCAAATAAGGGTAAATATTACAAACTTTGAATATGTGGAGGATTCAAATATCTATTTTTCTTATAGAGACTAAACTTTGAATATCCCAATTTCTTAATATCCACGGTTCATTATGAATTATAAAGTTTGAAATTTTAAATAATTGATAATTAAGTGACTAAACTTAACTTTAAAATAATTTATAACTTATCAATTATTGATAAATTTAAAGACCCAATCACAAAATTGTGAAGGGCAGGAAATTATTTGAAAATCTCCAAATAATTGAAGTAACTTGTGCATATACCTGCCAATGCCAAAGTCCAGTGTGAGCCCAATACTGTGGAATAGTTACATCTCCAATTTGAAATTTTGAATTTACATTACCTGCAATTCCATAATGTAGAACTCCTTTTACATTAAACAAAGTAAGCAACAATTGAGTGGCAAGACCTGCATTTAGCTAAAAAAGAAAAGGCTAAGAAAAAAGAATGAAATATAATTACAACTATAAGTTTAAGTAAAACCATAACAAAAAAAAAAAAAAACTCAACTTACCATACTCATTCCAGTCAAAACAACAATAACCTTCTTCTTTTCCAATTCACCGATGCGAAAGCGTCTTCCTACAATGTAAAGTTAATTAAAGTCGATGCTTATTTGGTTCTATGGTGATAAGATTTGATTTTGATTAAATTTTATAGATTTTTTTTTTGAAAGAATAGATTTACTTTTTGTTAGAAGTAAATTTGAAGTAAAATAATTTATATTTCAACAAATCATATGATCAATTAAATTAAATTTTGTTGCTACCACAAAATGTTTATCATAAATCACATCTATAGTCAAATTGTTAACATTTAAAACATTTTTGATAAGAAGCTCGTGCGCCATGAGGATACATCGAAATCCCAACCATCCGTTAAAAGTGAGAGAGAAAACAATTTTAGTAAAACGTGATTTTTAATGGTTGAGATGAAAACTCATGTGGAAAAAATATTGAGAGAATCCTCTCTCTCTTTAAGAAGAGAATCCTCTCCCATTTTTAATATACTTTCGGGCTAAAATATGACTTTAGTCCATGCAAATATGTCTCGTTTTAATTTTAGTCTATGTAATTTTTTTTGGTTGTTTTGTGTCCCTTCAAAATATTTTGTTTTTGAAAATAGTCCCTGAAAATATTTTGTTTTTGAAAATAGTCCCTGAAAAGGCAGGGACTATTTTCAAAAACAAAATACTTTGCAGGGACCTTTTTAAAAATCATAATATTTTGCAGGGACTATTTTTCTACAAAATGGGTCAGTCATCATGTGACACGTGTGCAAATCATCACAAAAGTGAGGTTAGGGACCAAAACCAAAACGAAGCATATTTGCAGGGACCAAAAACAATTTATTTTACCGGGACTAAAACCAAAATGACGCATATTTGTAGGGATCAAAACCATATTTTAGGCTATACTTTCCTATACTTTTTGTTTCCTTCTTCTGAGTTTTCATCTATATCTACCGATCAGCAACTGTTCATAAAACATTAATTTTTTTTAGAGGTTCGTAAAACATGCATAACATACAGTCGATTTTATATCATAGCTTGTTGTAAACCGTTAGATTAAGATATAGATAACTTTTCTTTCGTAATCTACGTACCGGTCTACACCCGGCTTCACCATAAAGCAAGATGTAGAGGATACAATTTGAAATTTTATTGTTATTATTGATGAAAAGAATACAAATTTACATCAACCAAAATCAACCACCAAAAGCTTATGAAATAGTTTCGACAAAACCGGACTTAGATCCACTGCTATAAATAAAATCCTATGGTCGACACATAGTAACTGCGTGTAATCCAAATCCGACAAAATATGATGCGAAAAGAGCTAGAAGACATCATGCATATGTGATTATGTATACAAGTATAATCAAATACTTGAAAACATGTTGTAAATATTACCAGATAAGTCAAAGTAAGGAAACTTGTTATGAGGCACAAAGCTGGATGATTGAAGAAGAGGGTTCAACTCAAAGTCATTTGGCACAACTATACCAATATATGGTCCTTGACTATTGATATTGCTAATTTCTCTCCAAGAAAGTTGAGAAATTGTACCATATGCCTTGATGCTACTTCCCAATAATACCATAACAAGGACAACAAGAAACTCCATTTTATTCCAATGGTTATATCATTCTAGTACTCCAGACACGAAATATATATAAATGTAGATAGGGTTTGTGAAAATATTAATTAAATAACGTCACGCAAGAAATGAACAATGTATAAAAAAAACATAGAGAATCAATTTGACTTTGATTTATACGAGGAGCCATTCAATCATATTATTATTAATTTTATATATCAACATGTTTGCATAGATACTAGAAATGATGAAGAGACATAAAAAAAAGAGTTGTTAGAAATGAAGAGCTCATGTTGTATGAATGCAAGTTACACTCATACCTTTTTTGGTACTTTGACGGATCAAATGTAATATATGTTCTTATCAGTTTAATATATGATACAACGACCAACGATCGATATGATATTAAATTGAATTATATAGGTGTAGAGTCCATTAATATTAGAGATATAGATTAGTAACATATTAGTCATAGTAGAGAGTAGTATAAATAACTTGTAACCACCCTATTAGAGAGTTACTTCACTCATCTGTAATATTCAATTTTCATCAATACAAAGAGCTTTGATCTAATTCTCTATTTTCTTCAATGGATGACATGTTTCATAACAATTAAAATATTTTGCTATTGAGACTTTCAAGTGTCGTCATATGTTACACTACAACATGGACTTGGCGCACCCCACCAAACCAAGTCGAAAACTTTCTATATTGTTTGATTACTTATTAAACACGTTAAACCTTTTTTGGTTTGTATTTAAATTACTCTCTTAATAAATATGTTGATTTCATAATGTTTTTATTTTGAGTACATTTAAGTGCACAATACAAGAGAGAACTTGAAACACATAATTTCTTCCCCTCTCAAAATATCGCTTGCTTACACTTTGAGAAACATATTATAACAAGGATATGAATTTGACAAGAACATCAAATGCATTTTGTGAGGCTAATTATAAAAAGGATAGATACTTCATTGGTCAATGCAGAACCTCCTCTAACTAAATCAGACAATGCTCTAATGACAATGAAAGGTATTTTGTATTGGAGATTTTCGATTAAAATTTATTTTACATCTAGCTGATCCTAATTTTAAACTAAGATTCCTAACTTTTAAATTTGAACGTAATTTTTATACTCAATTTATCATTGAACTCATTTTCAAGTAAACCTACAAAATGTCCTTTAAAAATAGGTAAGATCGAAAAAAAGGTAATTTTTACACTCAATTTATCATTCAACTAATTTTCAAAAAGTTTGAAATTTAAGTTAGATCGAAAAATGTCCTTTAAAAAAATAAAGGTAAGATCGAAAAATGTGTCGGGTGAGTTTAGGATGATCAAGTATATGTTTTTGACCATGGTGGTCTGGTTAACAACAAACCATTGTATCAAGTAGACTCATTATCATGATCTAATCACACTAGATCATACACCTTTTATTTCTCCCAATATCCCCTCCCCATATTTCTTCTCTTCCTTTCATCTCAATATCAACATTGCATTAGAATGTAGCAGAAGTTGATGGGGATGCATGGCACAAATTCCCATATCTCTGTCTCTCTCACACACTCTCGCTCATAATGCAACACAAACCAGAATAGGTTGAACATAATTGAACATATTATGCAAAAAAAGGTAGAAGGCATCATGCATATGTGAATATGTATACAAATGTAATCAAATAATTGAAAACATATTGCTCTAAAAATTACTAGCAAAGTCAAAGTAACGAAACTTGTTATGTGACATAGCTGGATGAATTGATATAAGTGGGCATTTGTCACATTTGAATTGATAAGAAAGCTGATTAATCACACCATAGGCCTTGATGCTACTTCCAAATAATACTATTACAAGGACACCTAGAGACTCCATTTTCTTCCAATGGTTATATCTTTCTAGTACTTCAAAGATGAAAAGTATATAATTGTGAAAAGTTAAATAATGTCACACAAGAAATGAACAAAGTATAAAAAACATAGAGAATCAAATTGACTTTGATTTCATACGAGGAGTCAATCGATCATATTATTATTTTTATCACAACATTTTTTTTAGAGGATTTTTATATCAACATGATTAAAGCACGTAACCGTGGGACACATAAAGTAGATTATTTCCTCCAAACCAAATTTTCTTCATACACAACAGTCAAGGATCGAACCTTTACCACTTGTTTAATTATTATTCCAAACAAAAATAGAATTACATAGAGTCCAAACAAAAATAGAATAATAGAGTCAAGGTGAGTTATCCTCTCTCAAACGGAATAAAATTAAAAAGAGATGGGTTTTCCATATACATAGTGGTGAAAATAGACGAGACTGACCTAGCCCTACAACCTAGCTTACATAAGGCTCATGTTAGCTAGGCTATGCTTTTTTTTAAACAGACTAAATTTTATTTTAGAAGTTTATTCAGTTAAAAAGACAAGACCACATGCCACACAAAATTCTTATAGACCTACAAAATCGACCTGGTTAAGTAAATATAAATAATATTTATTATTTTATTAAATTTGTACATATTTTTGGGATTTGCCCACTCTTATACCAAAAAAAAAATTGTACGTACTTTAGATTAAATTTATAAATTTGTTAATTTTTTCATTAATTTAAGTCTATTATTTTATTATTCTATACTAATTTTTTCGTATATTTAAATGTATTGTTATAAAATAGAATTGAAAGAAATATGATATCGTAGTCAAATTTTATAAAATACTATGTTAAATATTAAAAAGAATTTTAATCTCATTGGTCTATCAGTTCATTGGTCTATTTAAATATAGATTATGTTAGACTTATGTCTTACATTTTTTGAAAGGCCAAATTCGGGGCAGACTCATGCTATATCATGCTTTTGAAAGGCCAGACTGGAGTCTAAATATAAACATATCAATGACTACACGTTAGACTTATGCCTTACATTTTTTGATAGGTCAGACTTAGAAATTTCAAAATCTAACCCGTTCCAGCCTATTTTCACACCTACATACACAAGAGACGAGGCAAGTTCCTTTTCCAAACTAAATAAAATTATAGAGTATAAAAAAAGTTGAAAGTGACTCAAAATTTAGTTCAGAATCTGTCCCATCGTAGTACAATGGAATTACATCGTAGTACGATGGCATTGGAGCTTTTTGGGATTGTTGCTTCTGGAAAAATCGTAGTACGATGGAATTACATCGTAGTACGATGGTACGTTGATGCAGAAAAACAGAATCCTATTTTTGGGCCAGATTTGTTACAATTTTATGAGGGTTACTTTTATTATAAATATAGACTTTGTATCAGAGCAAATTGAGAGATAGAGGGGGCTGCAACAAGGGTTTAGAAAGGCAACAACAAAACTAGGGTTTGTATAGAGTTTGTCTCTTTGGAACAAACACTAGGGTTTGAGGGTTGATTCACCTTGGGAAACACTATTAGGATTGAGTCTCTT
>Ga0099826_10000734_pt1 | contig 17230 bp, 5 predicted proteins | sample Mtrugardesep15_FD_76830 | JGI IMG/M metagenome (GOLD analysis project Ga0099826, IMG submission 76830) | Root nodule microbial communities of legume samples collected from California, USA - M. trunc garden sep15 | ecosystem: Host-associated > Plants > Roots > Nodule | place: USA: California... | reverse complement strand
TTATATAACATCAATTCCTTTTTGTGCAACAAGTTGTCATACAACAACCTCTTGTCTTCAGAAGTAGAACGTGGTAAACTATGCATTGTTAGAAAAAGAATTGGCCTCCTTTTTAGTTGTTGTGTTAAACGAGTACTGGTTTTGCAATCCAGCTGTTAAAAAAAGTAATTACATTTTTATGCATTTGATCATCATTGACATGACATGTACTGTGGGGTTGATGCGTCCAATCTGGTTATACAGAAAATGTTACTATTACATATTTATTCGATAACGACATACATATTTATTCTACTTCATTGTCTGAATTTTGAAAAACTGCAGGTTGTGATGAAAAGGGCAAAGAGTATGGCTCAGGCAGCATGGACACGTCCAAATCTTAACCTGACCTCTTGGTCATGCATGGGACCTCGTCGCCGAGCCACAGGTGCTCATTTCAAAGAAGAAGGAAGTTCCCCTAGATCTCCAGCCTCTGACAATGCAGAGAGTTCTAATTCACTTCTTTGTTCGTCGCCCAGAAAGGGGATAAACGCCAAGAGCATGAACCTTCCTGTATCTTCATCTGTAGACGAATGGACATCTGAAATTGAATGTGCAAATGAAAGTAATGCAGATGCCGAGGTGGACGATGATCTCCTTCTCAGTGAGAACACGATGGACCATGACAGATACGAGGATCAGATGAGTGAAGTGGAGTTGTGGCAACAACTAGAGCATGAGCTGTATGACAGACCTGAAGGTGAGGAGGCTGATGTGGCTAAGGAGATAAGGGAAGAAGAGGAAGCAGCCGAAACCGAGGTAGTCGGGCAAACCCGTAACAGCTCTGCACTAGAAACTAAAGAAGTTCACAGATTTTTCCCTCCAGGAAAGATAATGCACATCGTTACTCTCCACTCCGATTCTGCCGAGCTTGAAAGTGATGGCAGCCCGACCTCTTCTACAAGTTCGGATGATAGCCAGCTGGATGAGACTAAGATAGGGATTTTCCTAACTTCAAGGTCTTTATATAGTAAACTCAGACTTTCACAGACCATGATCAGTGATCACTTCATGCCGATATATAGAAAGCAGATTGAAAGGCTAATTAAAGAACTTGAGGAAGAATCTACTGAGGATCATAGAACAAAAGAAGTAATGTTATAGTCAAAGGCATGATCACTCTTAGATTTATATGTTTGTACCATACTACATGTCACTGGGAGTTTTTTGTCCCATTGATTGCGCGGAACTAAGTCTCATAGGAACAGCAGTTTTTGTGTTGTGCTGCAGTGAGGAACTGAAATGGTGGTGATTTCTGCCGCTTAATATACTGATAGTGATGGTCACGCTTATACTCATCCCCGGATGCTTTAATATTGATGTTCATCGGGGACAGCTAATTGTAAATGGATTCCCGATTTGAAGTTGTTTGTAAATAATAATAAAAATAATGATGTGATAAACTGAGCTGTAAAAGGTTAAAATGATTCGTTGTTATCTAAATGAAATTATTTGCTCTGTATTAATTTTTTTTATGTATTTTGATATGTGAATCCTGCATTCATATTCATATAATTATTATCAGTTTGGTGGAATGTGGGGATCAGGTACTTCAACTAGATTCACTAACTGAAAGGTTGGAGTTGAATTCACGTGAACAATTGTAATCCATTCATGTTGAAAGTTTTGAGAGACAAAGACCTCTTAACAAAGATTCTCAAAACATGTATTCTAACATAGCCCATTTGCTTTTGAGAATTGAAAGATGAATGTCTGTTTAAGAAACAGATATTGTTTGAGGTTGACAATTTGGGATCACACTTGTGTACCGTAATGCTATATACCATTGCCCAATTAGAATGTGCCATGTGGCACATCTTTTAAAAAAATATATCAAATAAAACATTTATAAAGTAATATTGGTAGGTGGCACACTCTAATTGGCCAATAATATATACAATTGGTACCTTAATGGTACACAAGTAGAATCCGATAATTTGACAAACAATAAGAATAATTTTTTTTTCCCCAAGTAATTATTCTTTACAAATGATCAAACTAAGAGATCTCCAATTAAGTGGGTACTTCTGTATACTTTTTATTTTCACCTGTGGACTTGATATGCTTTTACTAAGATAACCCTGCTTGGTATCCTTGTAATATTTGACTGTTTTGATCCCATAAATTCATAATGTCTCCAAAACTTAGGAGTGAGATTGAGATTTACTTCAGACATGAGAATATTATTACCTCCCAAATGAATTCCACATTATAAAAACGTGCACAGTGATTTTTTGGACATACATGTGAGACCTAAAGTTAGTTTTCCATTCCCTAATTTTATTTTGTTTAATTAGAGATCTTTTTTCTTTTACTCTTGTGAGATATCTTTAACTTGAATCTTTGTTTCCATGAATGACTTATTTTGCTTTATAAAATTCAGTGAAAGGAGTTTCTTTTCTCTTCTTTTTTGCTTTAATCAAAATTGAATCTTTTTATAAACATTAGTTTTTTTCTTTTTAAAAAAAGAAGCAAAATATTTTTATTAACATTAGTAACCTTAAAAAGTTTCCCCCAACTACTCAATCATGCATCAATCGCCCATGTATGCAACAGTCATACTCGATTAATGATTAAACGCTACGATGAATATAGTCTAAAAGATGAGATCTTCTACATTTCTCAAAAGAAATAGAAGCCTATATTCAAAACAGAAAAAGACAACATAGGATATTAGCTAATTTTTGACGGTATACAACCATATATGTTCCTTTAAACGATCAAAGATTAATCATGTATTAGAGTCTAATGATATGAAAGTCAACATAGTAAAGTACAGTCACACTTGTCAGATGGAAAACTAATACATGTCATACATAATGAAGCACATAAATAATATATGATTGGCATAACCGAGAATTACCAAGATGTCAAATTATATGGTTTTGCTATTGCTAATTTTAGCTGCACCAAAAATTTCCACTTCCTTTATATTGTGAGCGGTGCACACCACCAACACACTTCTCTCATTTAAAAAAAAAATACATAAACTTGTTACTTCTCTTACTTTATAGAGGATCTTGAAGGATTCATGGTCATCTTCCCCCCGTTAGGATTCAAAGGAATGGTAATAATATTATATTATGTATATTTCATTTTTTTTTAAGAGAATAAAAAAACATGATAGTCACCATCCTTTTGATCTCTAATGGGGTGAATGACAACTTGAAAAAGAAAAAACAATATCTGATGTTGAAACAAATAAATACTTTTATGTTTGTTTTGTAAATATTCTTGAGTTTTGAATATTATTGTAGGGTTTACCAAATACTGCCAATTTGTTCTACCATACTGCCAATATATGATTATATATCGTCAAAACTAAGCTAATATGTTCCACAATTCAATGATAATGCAATCACTTTTAAGGATAAGGAAAAAAATATAAATTTTCAAGTTTAGGGGGCATTTTGCACATAAGTGCCAAACTTTAGGGGGGTATTTGTCAAACGTCATGTTGACTAACAGAAAAATTTGACGGAAGGGGTAAATTGATTAACGTTGTGCAATTTCAGGGAAGTAATTGAAGTTTTTGTTAATTTCAGGAGGGTAATTGACGAAACTTACAATTTCATGAGGTAATCGACTATTTACTCGTAAAATATTGTTGTCTTTAATTTAGTCTCGAAATTATATAAATATAAAAACTAAACTCCAAAGTACATAAAACTCCTCAATTTAGTCTAATTGAAGGATTTTCATTTTTTTTAAGGAAATTTGACAAATTTTCTTATGTTTTAGTGATTAATTTAACAGATTTCATATACTTTATGGATTTCTTATTATATTTATATAATTTAACAACTAAATTAGTACAAAGAGTGATAGTTTATAGACTTCATTAATGCTTTTTTTTGTGTCAATCATCCGATTCTCAGAGGAATGGAGTCTCAGTAAACCAGAATTCAATCGAGCGATAAATAAAGTCCGACGAAAAGACTCAATTAATGGTTTATTTATACGTAACGGGTATAAGATTTTTTGTTTTTTCTTTTGTGAATGTGAGTGAATATAAGTTAGAGTAGGCACAATTGAATATGACATATAGACGCGATTATAAGTATACAAATCCTTTTCAATGATTTATGTTCACGAATCACAATTAGGAATAGTGTTCATTAATTAGAGCTCAAGGATGTGGTTATCATATCAAGGGATCAAGGCCAAGTTTATGGCAATAATCTTCTCATGTCCTCACATCAAAGGGTCTTCTCATTGATTTGCTTTGATTAAGCATTTTTGGTGCTAAAGTCTAGTTCCTGTTTAACATCTTGGCCACTAACCATGTGATGAATATTGCTTTAAGATGTTCATTAAGTGCTAAATAAATCTAACTCCACTGCTTCTTTTTTTTGTTGGAAAATTCATAGGACAGGAAAGTGTAAACATCACTTGATTATTTTTGAGGGGAAACATCACTTGATTTAGAGCTCTTTAAATTGAGTTTATGTTAAGAAAACAATATATCAACTACTTTTGTGAGTGACAATAAATAACTAATTGTTATCGCTACTACTACAACCAATTATGCAATCCACAGTCAAAAGTGTCTATTTTTTGCATTTGTTGCTATTGTTAATTATATATTTTCACATAATCTCATTAAGCAGAGATCCTCTATTTAATTATTATTATTATTGCACAAATATTTTTTTTTGAGAAATATTATTACACAAACATGAATTTAGAAGCGTAAGGACTATATAATATTTACATCACAATCGATTCTGCTGGCAATTACCATAATTATTTTCTATTCCTTTGCACTTGCATAATTGATCTTCTTCATCAAAAAAATTATACATAAATCATGTCAATGATGACCTCCCTGCTTACATCAGATCATTAAGGGCAACCATCTTATGATAATTAAAAATCTTATTATATTTTAGTTGCTACTGTCAGTCAATACGTTCCCAAATGATGTATGTTCAACCTTTGTTATTCAGATATTTCTTTCAATTCTATACAATTATTAAGTATTTTTTATAAGATAAATAAACTAAACGAAAACAAGTAATATATTAACTAATATACATCAATTGAGTAGAATTTTTTTTTTTAACATACATCAAAGGAAAGGGATTAATCTCCTAGCAACATTGCCTAAAACACAATCAACAGTAATAATACACCATTAGAAGGAAAAAAAAACAAATAAAAAAATGAACTAAGAATTAATTTTAGGCTGGTCCAACACATATTGAGGCTTAAGACGAATTGTTAAGATGTGTTTCTCTAAAGCTAATATTGTTTCATTAAAGTTAGTAATTTTTTGTTTGAATTCGATATTTTAGACGTTTTAAAATACAAAATCATTTTTTATTCTTATAGATATAAAATATCTTTTATTAAATAACCAGTTTCGTTTAATATTTCATTTTTAATCAATAGTAAATCAATATTTTAATTAAGTGATTTTTTATTTACTTTTCGAGATCTAAGACATATTTTTTGGTGGCCTTACTTTTAGGTCGGTTCAAGTGATTCCAAGACCTTATTTTTATTATATTGAGCAAAGAGACCAACTAGATTTTGGAGTTCACTCTTTACTCACTGTCACGTACATGTTAGTTTGTTCCTTCGAGGGGCGGATGCTTGTGCAGAGAGGGGCAGCTATGGCAATTTTTCCTAATTAATTAACTTAGGAAAAATATTTTTCTTTTGACAATTTTATCTCAACAGTCCCTACTCTTGATATATCTTGTGAAAAAACTTTATGATTTGATAAAAAGGAAAAGATAAACTTTGGAATTACCCTTAATTAATCTCTTTTACTTTAAAGCAACTATTTAATCAATTATTTTTTTAACAAATCAAAATGAGATTAAATTACGAAACCAACGATGATGCCCCCGGCACAAGGTGTCCAAAAAGAGCAACATCGAAAAAATATTTACAAAATCATGATGCTAACAACAAAGCACCAACCAAAAATAAAAACAATTGCAAAAGAACTCTCATACAAGGTATGGGATGTTTCCACCATTCGTGGTAAGAATAGACAAAAGCCACTTGTTTAGACCTTAACCATAAGTAAGCATTGAGCTTTACTTTTTCAAAGACATTAATAGGATTGGAAACTGTATTTTGGAAAACTCGATTATTCCTTTCCTTCCAAATCATCCAAACGGTGGCAAACCAATAATCCTGAAAAAGAAATGAGAGTAAAGCGGCATTCCCGCCATCTTGGTAAACTGAATAAAATGATGTCGAAGTTCATCAGGCTGCACGAAAGAAGTATCTAACCAGTTGCAGACAAATGCCCAAAGGTTGCTGGCACAAGAACAATGAATAAAGATATGAACCGCCGACTCCATGGAGCCACACCCAAACACACAAGAGTTGTCAGCTACGGATAGAACACCCCGATGCGCTAAGTTGTCTTTTGTTGGAATGCGGTTACGAAGGAGACGCCAAACCAACATAGAGACCTTCGAAGGGATATGCTTACGCCAAACGTCATCAATATTAGACCTGTCCACCATAGCTCCAGTGCTTGTCAGATAGGAATATGCTCCCTTCACTGAATAACCGTGAATGGAATCCAACAACCACCGCCAATTATCGCGAACAGTATCCTGCAAAATAATGTTATGTAATCAATTATTAAAGCTAACACATGATAGTTGTGTGGCACGTAAGGCATGATGATATACTCCTAATAATTGCCCTCGTGAGCTTAATTGTTTTTAAAGACAATACATAATATATGCAAGGTCCGGAGTTAAACCCTAACAAAAAAATACTCCTAATAATTATTCTCATTAATCAACTATCAATTTAATTTTGATATAGAATCATCATGAATGTTTTACAGTGTTGATAATGAATAAATCACAACCAGTTGCATATGTGACTAGTGACTTCATATATAATTATATGATCGAAATCAAATACTCCCTGAAAATGATTTATTCAGACGATATATATTAATATCCTACTGAGCATGATTTATTCAGACGATATATATTAATTAAATTCCCTGAAAAAAAGAAGATATATATGAATTAAATCTATCAATTATTGCTTGAACCACTTTGAATTAACTATACATTTTAACATCGTTATCAATATCATTTTTCTTTAGAAGAAGAAATATAGCATTTATCCAACGTGCTGAAAAGCACAAATTTGCTTTCAGCTGACCTAAACCAATGGTATATATACTCTCTCTGGTCCTTGATAAAAGAACATTTTAAAAATAAAATGGTTATATTTATAATAAAATATCACAGCTTTTAAGTTGTATTTATTACGTAAAAATATCACAATTTTTAGTCTTTATTTAATATTTGTGTTTTTAATATTAGTGGGTATATTTAATACTTCACAAATTTTTATGATGGTATATTTGTAAAAATATTTAAAAAGTTGCAAAAATTAATGATTGTTTTGGTTTTGATGTTTTTTTGTTTTTCTTCTTGTATTAAGGACCAGAAGGAGGACGATTGTAAAAATCTATGCACAATATAGTGAAAGCGAAATCAGAAGTTTTAATAAGTAGAATCAAAATTGTTTATCAAAAATATTTATACAACATTATATGAACTCATAAGCAATAAAGTGATGACATCATTAATATTAAGCAAAAAATTAGAGATTAAAAAAATTATATCATTTTATATTCAAAAATTGAAGACATAGTAACATCAAAGAATTACAATTGTTCTTTGTGTTGCTTCATATTTTAAAAGCGATGTAAAAAAATCATTGTCAACACTATCAAATATATCGCTCTCTACATATCTTACCAGACAATTATTCAAATATTGGATCTCTTTTTCAAGGATGACCCTCATTGTGTTCGTATACATTTTCACTTCATCAGCTTGTTGAGACTCTATTGCTGATTTTTTTAAAATTATTTTTCCATTAATTATTTTTCCCTAATTAATTAAAAGCATACTTGCACATTTTTTGTTTTTTTGAGGAGAATACTTGCACAAATGTAAAAGTATTTTTTATAACAAGTATCCCAATAACATTAATTAGCATATCCAAAAAATATAGGCCAAAGATAAAAACACAACCACATTTACGTGTACACTTGAGAAAACAACGTGAAACTCATTTATCCCTCAAGGAAAAAAAAAGATTATAAAATAGTCCTTTACTATTATAAAATTAGGATACACTAATTAATTGCTGTCAAGGAATAATATGTCCCTAGTTGAAAATTTAAACGGACTATTTGCAAATTGTTTAAGCACTACTAAATTGGATTCCACACTTTGTTTAGGAATAAAATGAGTTTTTATGACTTTTTTATTTAGGTGGGTAGAGGGTGAATAATTGGGTTTGGAGATGTTCATACCTGAACAACATATAAATAACTTAAAACATAGTTGTTCAAGGTCAAAAATTGAAGAAATTAAACATGGGTCCATATAGAAGACGTGCCACTAGTTATAACAATAAGTATATGATATGATATGATATTTTGGCAACAAGATTGCATGGGTTCACACATGCCCTATATTAGTTTGAACATAGGAGTCCTCCTAGCCATGTGAACTATGCAATATGTTCTCACACCTTACACATGAAAAAGAAATAATATTTCTATAATTATTTTGTGACAATTTTTTAGACAACACTTATTTATTTATTTTTATTGGTTAAAAACAAACGATTGAGAGAGAAAAGAAAAGGAGAATAAGAACACAACGTAAATAAATATAAGAGGAAGTTGTCACAAAATAGTTATACAAATATTATTTTTCTAAAGTTAATGAATTTAAAATCAATATGGCATGACAAATCTGAAGTTGATTTGTCCAATATTTTCATTTGGAAAATGAGAGATCCATAAACAATGAAAAATCAAAACAACACATATGTGGGTTTGTTCTCAATACATTACATATTGTGGCACCACGAGAGACAAATGGGGTGTGTGAAAGTGTTGTCAATGTCCTTATCATAACCGCTGGTTAGTGCAATATGGCAATTATATGCCATATACAGTATCAATTCATTAGCATGGCAATGTTTGGTCCATTCATTAATTGCTAGTTTTGAGTTTAGAATTAATGCAATTTGAGTTTGACTGCGACATGTGGAGCGAAGGATTCTCTCATCTTTTTTGTTTTTATATAAAAAATACAAACAAATGCAATATCTATTTTTTTAATGCCTCCACGAGGAATTAAATTGCCTCCAAAATGTTTTTTTTTATAATAAGTTTATTTCATTCATAATAATAAGTTTATTTTATTCATAATTCATATCCCAATCTAAACGACTATTGGATCAATGGACTGAGATCTGCATCGTGAGCACTACATACACAAATGTCTAGTCCAATAAAAAAATGTGATGGCACAGCGTGAAAACTACTCTTGACGTCATTTTGAAGATAGATGTGTGTAGCACAAGTATTCTAGAAGATTACATATTTCTCCATCGTTCTGCATATCTTATAATCTATCTGACACATAATTCATATCATGATTTATTCGTAATAGTCATTAGACAATAGATTGGAACAATAAGAAAAATATGAGCTTGGAATAACTATAGGGGGATTTGCTCTACAAGTATGACTATCACTCTCACATCTTAATAAAATCATGCTTACGCCCAATCTTACTTTGACATCAGAGTTTCTTTATTGGTACATATACACCCTCCTCATTTGGAGAAGAAGCATACGACCAAAGGGTTGGAGATCACATCGCCAACTTCGGTGATCGGCCTTGTGTTCATACATACACACTTAAAAACTAGCACAAAACCATAACACCTTCGTAAATGTATGAGTAGCAAGGTTTGCTTGTCACTTGATAAACTAATTATATAGTTTTGATGAAAATTCATTAAGGCTTTTTAACAAGATAAAAAGGAACCAAACTCAGTTATATTTTGTAGTTTTTCAATGGTGTAAACTACTTACTTGCAATTTGACTCGATGATAAGTACTTTGGATTCCTAACTCTTTCAACCAAGTAATAGCTTATAATAAATCATATGCCTCAACCTCTTTGGGTGACAAAGTTTCAAACCTAAAAAAAAAATTGGGTTAAATATGTTTTTGGTCCTTACATTTTGCACTCCTTTGATAAATAGTCCTTACATTTTGATAAATGTTTTCAAAATCCCTACATTTTTTCTCTATTAGCACAAATAGTCTCTGCTGTCAAATAATTAACAAGAAGCTGACGTGGCAGCTAGTGGATCTCATTTTTTTTAAGGGTTAAATATGTTTTTGGTCCTTATATTTTGCGTGACTTTGAAGAATAGTCCTTACATTTCTATAAATGTTTTTAAAATCCCTACATTTTTCCACTGTTAACAAAATTGGTCCATGTCGTCCATTTTCGCTGACCGGACAAACAGAACACACCACATAGATGACACCAAGGACATTTTAGTAATTTTCAATAAAGTGCAAGGGCATAATTGATTTTTCAGCTAAACCTTCTCTCTCCACATTTACTCTATTTCTCCCCAACCACCATCAGCCTCACACACTCATCATCAACCACCACCGTCCTCTCCACCATCAATTTGCTCAGATCTGTTCTCTCTCTTGTCGCTGCCGGCGAAATCCTCTTCTCCGTCACGCTGTCAGGGAACCATTCAAATTGCAATTGACAACGACTGTGAGGACCATATCAGAGTTAAAGTTGAAATTTTTGTGAGTAAAGTTTTGGGTAAAGGTGAATTATGCCCCTGCACTTTATTGGAAATTACTAAAATGTCCTTGATGGCATCTATGTGGTATGTTTTGTTTGTCCGGTCAGTGAAAATAGACGACAGAGACCAATTTTGTTAACGGTGAAAAAATGTAGGGATTTTAAAACATTTATTGAAATGTAAGGACTATTCTTCAAAGTCATGCAAAATATAAGGACCAAAAACATATTTAACCCGTAAAAAAATGGGGTCCGCTCAAGGACGGATCCAGGATTAGTGTTTAGGTGTGGCTAAAATGATAGTGTAAAAAAAATTATTCAATTAAATTTAAGACTTTATATTATTCAACTTAAAATATTACCGTCGTCATGGTGTGAATTAATCACTACATTTTTTCTTAACAAAATAGTGATTTCTCTAATTGTCTCTGTTACTTATTTGCATATGTGATCTATCTCATCTCTCTGTCTCATTTACGGTTTTCTTTTCTTCCTATTAGTTTCACTAAGTTTTATTGTCTTCATAGGTATAAAAAAATTGGAAAAACCATGTGGCACCATGTGGGGCTATAGCCACACATGGCCAAAGGTGGATCCGCCCCTGGGTTCATTAGTTATCACGTTAGTTTCTCGTTAATTATTTGACATCAGGGACTATTTGTGCTAACGGAGGAAAAATGTAGGAATTTTAAAAACATTTATTAAAATGTAAAGACTATTTGTCAAAGAAGAACAAAATATAGGAACCAAAAACATATTTAACCCAATTTTTTTTTATCTTGAACGAGTTCTCCTTTATCATTTTGAGTATATATTGATCACTAGATTAATAGTAAAATAAACAAAAATATATTGTTGGATTTATATAAGTCCCACTTGGAATAAGAATACTTAGCTTCATACCCTGTATATGGAGAACTTGAGACTAATCAGCCACAAGTATATTCTGCCTTCCCTATCTTATGATTTTTTCTTTATGCGGTTCCCTTAATTGTCGAGGTGTTTGTGCATTTTATAAAAATTGCTTTTAATTTTTTAGGCAAAAAAATTAAGGTTATTTTTTTGTGCTTAATAAATTCAACATTGCAAAAAGGTAGTAGTGGATAAAACAACACAAAACAAACATTTAAAGCACTGAACAATTTTTTTTTTCATGTTTAGTAGACAATGAACAACACAAATAAAATAAGTTAAAATTTACTGCAATACTTAAAATGAATGTTATAGAGAGAGAGCTATGGACAATCAAGTTTTAGTTAACTATTTTTTCTCAATTATACTCCTATGATAATTATGATATATTACTTATAATTTATATGAAATATTTATGTTATTTTTGTATAAAAATGAGAACCAACTAAAATTATTGAAGTAGTTTTGTAAAAAATAAAAAATAAAGTGGTAAAAATAAACATTAATTAATTATTAATATATAGGTGAAAAAAATTAAGCTATCAAAGATATAGAAGTTTATTAAGTGATGGAATATGGTTATCTTTAACTAAATTATTATTTATCATTTCATCCATCTAATAAAAACAATATAAGTTTAGAAGTCTTAGTTCAACTGACAAATGTCAAAATTGTAAGGTCGGACATCGTTACCTAGATTCGAACCCAAAATCTCCCAATTGTATGTGAGTTTAATTTAAATTGATTACCAATTCATCTAAGAATGAAGAAAAAAACAATATAAGCTTTAATTCAAATTTGATTGCTACTTTAGGACGAATTTTTCTCTACGGGGGTATCTTTGCTAGCTGTACATCTACCTGGAATGGCTATATTTCACACGCCACCTAAGCATTGCTTCATAAATAAATATACGTGTGTTAATGATCAAGTAGCACATATATTCATTCACTTTGAGTCTAAAAAAAATAAAATTAAAAAGTAGCATATTCTCACTATTTATTAATAAAAGAAAAATGTTAGAAAACAAATATTTTTAACAATCTTTTTTATTCGGTGAAATTCACGTAGATCTCACTATTTTCTGTGAGAATCATTTGTAAAGTTTGAAACTCGTATAAGTTTTATGCAATACCTTTTTTTTGGATGTAAATTAGGTATATCTTTTGTGTGGCAAATTGCATAGACTAATCTCTCGAGCTTGATATGATTCAAATGGACTACAAACTCTCCTCAAGAGTTTTAACGTTACTGCATCTCCATGACTGGATTCAAACCCATAATCTTTGTTAAGTTTAAAGAGACTTGTGTCATCTCATCTAAGTGTTCTTGGGTGCGTTTCATCCAATATGAAAGAGTATGTTATAGATCGTTAGAAAAAAGAATGTTCATAACACTCCTCTTAATAAAAACATAGAGACGAATTTGTCGTCGTGATCATAAGTTCATAACTTAGTTAATAGGATATTGGAATATACATGAGTCGGAGTTTCAACCTTAAATTTTTTGTTTATTCATCTTTAAGAGATAAAAATCTGACCATTACACTGCTTAACCAAAATATATAAAGAACATAGGAACGAATATCTCCGACTTTAAATTCAAGATCTCCAACTCTTTGATTGAATTATTGATCACACATGAAAATTATATAAATCAAATCAAGTGCTACAAAATACTATTCCAATAACAACTCAACAAGTATGAAGGGAGAATCATATTATATTTATATATTATCAAGAAGAAAAAGTCCACAGCACATATTGGGTAAGAAAGAATCATAATATCACCATGCTTAGCTGGCAACCCAATCATAAAGTTCCAAGACATTAACATATTTACCAAAATATATTGCCTATGTGGATTATTACCTTAGTCCACCTCCTTAAATCCTCAATCATTGAACATTTTTCTCTCACTAAATTTTATTTCCTCTCTCTACAAAACTCTTGTTTCACATCTCTCTCTCTCTATAATTCCAAATTCCCCACTAGAATTATTTGGTATATAGTTGAGTGCACAATTGTGGTGGAGAAACAAAAAAACAATCTCTTTGTTTCTTTCTTACAATCTTTGTGTTTCTTCAAAGCTATCTCCTACCATATACATATAATACAAACTTTGTATAATTATTATAAGGAGATTGAAGAAGCAAAAGAGATTTATTTTTAAGCCTAAAGTTTTTTTTTTATAATGGTTTTCATGTCTGAGATTTTGAGCATAAAAGAAGAAAAAATTGAAGAAGGTGAGTGGGAGAAAGAACGATAAGCAAGAGTAGCATATATACCCAGCAAGCAGAAGTAAAGAAAGATTTATTATAATCCAATTCATATTGTTTTGATCTGCTTCTGCTGGTAATTTTCATCAAACTTCATGTTCTATTTCTTTTCTTATACATACTTATCTCATAATTTTATCATGTCTAATTATTTTATATAAAGTTTATATAATATTTTGTGTCTTTCTTGCATTCAGCAACAATCTTTAGTATTTTAAATTATGATAAAAGACACATCGTATTACTAGTACATGTTCGACGAGTTTGAAAATATCAAGGTGGCAATAATGTTTTGTTGGCTCCAAAGTTTATGATTTGCCAAAATCATTGTTGCTCGTCATAATTCTGTCAAACTCACCGTCAATTCAAACATGTGTTTTATATTGTACAGAATCGCAATCAAATCCTATTGATATGGATTCAATCACGATTGTATTGTGGTTGAAGAGACATCATAAACCTTAAGACCGTGCAAGATTGCGGTCTAAATTCTTTATTTGATTGAAAGTTTTTTTTTCCCTATCATAATTTACTATTGGATTGGATTATTTATCTTGTGAAATTTATTTGTATAAACATTGAAAAGGTTTGTGTTACAATTTTGATGTTAACTTGTTTGTAATTGATTTTTCTTGATATAGGGTGATTGAAAATGTCTGCAACAATGATAAGTGATCCAATGATTATTTCAACACCAGAAACTCAATCAACAACTAGTAGCATACTAGTTGCACAGAGTGAAGTTGAATTTGCAATATGTGAATGCTGTGGACTAACAGAAGAGTGCACACCAGCATACATAGAAAGAATCAGAGAAAGGTATCAAGGAAAATGGGTTTGTGGATTATGTGGTGAAGCTGTTAAAGATGAAATTGTAAGGTCAGAGAGACTTGTAAGCACAGAAGAAGCAATGACAAAACATATGAACTTTTGCAAAAAATTCAACACTTCAGGCCCTCCTCCAAATCCAGCAGTTCATTTGATTTCAGCTATGAGACAGATTCTTAGGAGGAGTTTGGTTAGGTCCACACCAAGTAGTCCTATTAATAAGACTAGTAGAGAAATTCATGGTTCTGGACTTGCTAGGTCTGAAAGCTGCTTCTCTACTCTTTCTGGTTCTTGATGGTATAGGTTGGAAAATCTATGAAGCACTGACACAGACACATGCCAAACACGACACTGACACGTTGACACTGATAATTATTTGAGAAATTGAATAATTAAATGTAACTACATTTGTTAGCGTCTTGTCAGTGTTGGACATTGAATAGGTCCTCAATCAGATTTATCGGTGCTACATAGTCAGGAATAGAACAAGATGCAACAAACGCAATGTACTGTATTTGGTTGGCTAAAAATGAAAATGTGGAAAAGAATAAAGACAGAAAAATCTTTAGCTTCAAGTTAAAGCCTCAATTGTAGTTATGCATTACATAACTTTCAATCTGTTAAGAAATTTGATTTGAACACAATTTGCTAAATTTTTTTGCTTTTATATTACCTGTTACACTTTTTATTTTCAATTCCATTTAATTCTATGAAAAATGATTGATATATAATTGAAGACAAGCATTTTCACAGTTGGTGCAGTTGATGAATAAATTGGACAAAATTGTCCCTTTTATTGAATTCTTCCAAAATGTCATCATGGAGTTCAACTACTCTTGTCTGTACACAAATTGGTTAAACTTGGTTGAAACCTGTTACAGTTGTTTTGAAGTGCATAAATATAAAAGTAATCTTTACATATTTAGGCATCAATAATTGAGTTGTCCAAACTAGCTTAAATAAATAACTAATCATTGATGCAGTATAAAATTGACTAATCTACTTTTAGCCACTTGAGAGGCTAGTGGACAAATGATTCTTTTGGCATTTGTTTTTAGTTGAGTCAGCTACACATTTCAATGTGACCCTGTCTTCTTGTTTTATCAATAATCAATCTTGCAAAGGTATATTCTTAAAATACAAAAGGAATACATGTATTTATATCTGCCACTTTTCATTTCATGGCCGCTGTGCGGTTCGGATTCTCGCAGCTGAGATTGATGAGTGTTTGATTAAGATCAGATGATTCAAATTCAAACTCAGTATTTTAAATTATCAAATAAAGATAAGATCTACAATTTTTTGAATTGTCTGATCTTCATCGAACAACTATGATATTTTGAATTCACGAAAACAGTCCTTTAACTGCAGAGGAATTTGAACTCATGTCTAATGTTCCGTCTTGCCGTGTATGACAAACTTATTCCAAATTCTTTCAGCTTGATTTTTGTACTAATAGCACATCATAACACTGGATATAATTCTCTCTAAATATGGTAGCACACTGTAAATAGAACTCTTTGTTTGCGACAAATTCCTTTCATTTAAGGTAATTTTGTTCGAGTTGAAATTGAAACTTTAACTCTTAAGTTATAGAAGACTAACTTCTTCCACTAGACTCAACCATTAGTCCATGATTGTTTTGTAAATAGAACTTTGACATAGGAACAAAATAAAATGATTATTGTGCATTTGGTGGTTGAAGGGTCTGATCCTTATATGATTTTCATCAGAATTCAGATGCTAGGTTGAGATATATTTCTGACACTACACACTAACTTGATTGATGACAACTAAGTTTGTGCCAAAGAAAAATATTGTTTGTTGATTCTGCAAGATGGAAGGTTCTGGAATATAAGAATACAATCATGTGTCAGGTGGACCTAATTGATTGGCTTCTTCTTATAGCATATGATGATCAGTAACAGCAGCATTCCCCACATAGTTCCAAGTCACCTATTTTCAATGAACATATCATGTGTCCTAGTAAAATTGGATCATGCAACTGTAACTTCTAAAGTGAAAAAATTATTATCAAATTTTAGCAAGTGGTATTTTATAGCAAGAAACAATCAAACTTTATTTTTCTAGTCCATTAGTAGAGATATTTAACATCTAGCCTATATATTTTTATAAAGTTTTGAAACAAAATCATTAGCTACTCCATTTCTTTCACTTGTGACATGGTTGTCTTACATTACATTGAGAAATTTCTGGAGAGTTGACACCAATATATACGTGTATTACTTTGTCAATCTTGATCAATTTTAGCAGATTTGAATAATGTTCTTGACAGCTAGGATGAAAACTAATATAATATAAAAAAATTGATGTGCTTTTTCGTTGAAAATGGTTGGTGAGTTTCCCTCAGAAAAATAACACCTAAGCCACCCTCTAATAAAAGTCCAACCTCTCACATCAATTGAGTACTAGTTTTTGATATTTTTTTCCTTCCTTCTAGGAAAAGTAGTTGATCTAATTCTCCAATAACATATACTGTAGAATCATTCACATTGCTCTATGCGTGCAGCTT
>Ga0099826_10000733_pt1 | contig 17252 bp, 9 predicted proteins | sample Mtrugardesep15_FD_76830 | JGI IMG/M metagenome (GOLD analysis project Ga0099826, IMG submission 76830) | Root nodule microbial communities of legume samples collected from California, USA - M. trunc garden sep15 | ecosystem: Host-associated > Plants > Roots > Nodule | place: USA: California... | reverse complement strand
TTCAAACCCTAATCAACCTCTTTCTTCTAACTCTTGTTTTTGTTATTCTCATTCAAACCCTAATAAACCTCTTTCTCTTTACTTCAGTTTTTGTTATTCTCATTCAAACCCTAATCAATCTCTTTCTCTTAACTGTAATTTTCGTTATTCTCATTCAAACCTCATTCTTCTAAACTCTATCAACTCTTTGTGACAAACACACAATGGGACAAAGGGTCTCTTCTTGCTTTCACCCACGTTTTACTTCTTCTTCCAATTCTGTTTATCCAAATCATGGGATTATGAAAAATTGAAATCACAACCTAATGATAGTTTTAATCTTTAAAAGCATCCTCAGGATTGGGAGAAATCAAAAAGAGGCCCCTCCTGACATGAAATGCAAAGATATGCTTCGCATTCAAAGCATAGTAGCAAGGCCTGGAGTAACCACAAAAGATATTACTTCGGAAATGGTAACCACAAATACCAAATTGTTTCTTTATATAGTTTTAAAGAATATTGCTGTCTGTGTGACATAACATATGCATACCTTGCATAGTTTAATTGTTTTCTTTCCTCATTGGTTGTAGTTTCATAAAGACTCCGGTTATGTGGTTGACGAGTCCAAACTGAGAGTTGTTTATGTTGCTCCTCCTAGCTCTGTCTTTTCCAAGAAGGTATTTTTCCAAAATATAATTTAAATTCTCATTGACCCTTTTGATCTGTCACAACCATATTATTAACCTCTACCAGAACACACTTGGAACCCAAACGGGCAAGTTATCATTTCATATTGGTGTTCATATTGAATTATGTATTATTTTAGGAAAGTGCGCTTATTTCAAAGTTAACTATGGAGAGGAACTCTGCTATTAAGGAAAAAAAACGGCTTCAGAAAGAAGTGGTATGGAAGTTTTTCTGTAGATTTTATTCAAGGATGTCTATTTATGTACGGATTTTTCTTAGTAAGATGTTGATTTTGAAAAACAGGAGTTTGTGTACGAAGTTATGTTAAAGTTAGCTAAGGAGAGGAAATCTGCTATTGAGGAAAATAAAATGCTTCGGCAAGTACTGGTATGGAATTTATTTGGTATTTGGAATTTGGCTGCAATATTTTCCTACAACTGTTGCTTTCCAACTGAAAGTTTGAAATCATACTTGGAAAGATTCGACTTTTTCGTTTCAATTTCTTAGTAAGAAAACATGATAGTCTTGCTCTTGTGCTCTTAATTCATACTATTCTTCCTCCTAACACTACATATAATTTATCCTAGACTATGTCATTTTGAGTGAATCAACAATTTAGCTCCTAAAAGCATAAGCATTGAGAATTATGATCTATGAACTTAGTTCTTCCTGTCGGTCAGTTTAGGGATTAAATTTTAGGATTCACTCGTATCATTTTCCTTGAATATAAGTATCATACGAAAATGTATTAGCGCTAGTCATACAATTTTAGAGGCTAAATTGGTGTTTCGTCGTATCATTTTCCTTGTCAAAAGTGTTAAATGTTTGGTGCAGAAGTTAATAATTGTACCAATGGTTCTCTTGGAAAATTATTGATCGATTGATTCTTGTTATGCGTAGAAGCTCTTGCTGCGAGAGGAGGAATGCAATATACAGTAGACAGGTTGATGAAATCCATATCACGGTCGTGAGGCGCGAGACATAATATGAGACAGACAGAGTACTTGTTGATTGGATTACACTCGAAGCTGCCAACTAACTTCAGATCAGATTTTTATCATATTTGTTAGGGAAATAATAGTCATGTCGACTAATAGATTAGAGTCGTGTCAGCTGTTCAATTTTTAGCAATATATCAGTGAATATTTGATTATTCCAACAACAATTTCTTTAGTTTTAATGTTGTATAAATTGCTCTATTTTCTAGATAAATAAGATTTCTGCAGTCAAATTATCATAGACACACCTTTATTCAAGAAAACTATATCTTCAAACTACCATAAAATTGATATCATGAGCTAACTTCCTAAAGCTATATTACCTGGAATGGATACCGAAACTTTTCACAGATTTCTCCTCCAACTTTTTATTATTAAAGCTATTACCTTTAGGCAGTGATAATGGAATCGTACTCCGAGGCTTTGGATCTCTAGAAAGTTGTGGAAGATAAAATTAAAGGCAAAGGAATGTGTGTTTTTTTGTGTCTCAAAATCCGTCTTCACTAGAATCATGATTTTGAAAACAACAAAAGCAATTTGAGTTTACATGAAGAAATAATATGCAGGGAATGAGAGGATACGAAGCATGCATGTGCTGAATTTAATGAGGGAATTCGAGTTAGAAAGAACGAAAGTGTCTGAGACACAATAAACGAATACTGAAAACAATTTGCTCACCGATGCCAACAAGGGAAGGTTGTCGGGAACTAAATTTTCATATTCTAGAATCTTAGATAAAATACGAAGCTTAGATAACTTTCTTGGGGAATACAAAGCATCTACGCAAAGATTACTTGGGCAAAAGTGTTGCGAACAATGCATTCCCTTTGAGCAAAGAAGGCTAGTCAGGCAAGAGGAATAGGTGCATTTCAAGTCAAACTGCAGATTAATAACAATAAACAACGTGAATTGTGGATGACATCAAAGTTTTGTCTTGGCGGTGGTCTTTGAATAGAACCTCCATGCCTCCGTGTTTGTATTATGAATGGTGTTGGAACCCAAGAGAGTGTCTTTTGAGATTGGTTTAAGGTGTTAGTGTGCCCCTGTCTTTGGCAGGTTTTCTGTTTTTAGTTTTTCGGGTGTGTGATAGGTTCCTATGTTTTTGGTGCTTTATTTTGTTGCTGTTATGGTGCTGTTCGGTTGATGGGCGCTGGGGGCTTTTTTGGTGCCTGTAGGTGTATTTTCTGTGCTAGCTGTGGGGCTGGCCTGTTAGAGAGCTGCTGTCATGACAGTTAGGGGGCATTAGTTTCTGGTGTTTTATCAGGAGTGTGCCTCTTTGGCATTTGTAATTGTGTCTTTGTTCTGTTCTTTTGCAAGCTAAGTATTTCTCTTACTAGCTTTGCTTAATAAAATTTTCCGATTTAAAAAAAAATGTAGTTTTGAAAAGGGAAGTGATACATAGACCACCTTAGGGGGCATGTACCACTTGTACACCCACATACAATTGTAACATGTGTCCATGTGGTCCCCTGACACACAAAAAACTCACCTTTTTTTGTCTCTCACACACTCTCACATGGTATGGTACATTGTGTGTATAGAGAAAAGGGTGTCTATGAAACATTATCCTTTTGAAAATAGTAAGATCAATAACCAAAGAAATGATACTAAGGTTTTTCCATCATGTCCTCATTGCAAAAAAAAACTAATCACACACTAAAAGAGATAGTTGAGGCCAAATGCACGGTCACTTACGACACATTAAAAATAAATGCAAGTCTCATCGCCAAAAGGAGAAGTTAAGGTTGTCGGGGACGAACCATAAGAGGAACAATAGCCCGCTGTAACATTTTTTTCTGTCATAGATAGTGGTTGCATAAACCATATGACTTATGAGAGTGCTTCAGCAAACCGCTCTTTCTATAGTTAGAATTTGTAACCGAACATATATTGTTGTATAAGGAAAAGGAACAATGCTAATTGAAGGAAAAACATGTTTGAAATTAGTTTCATTTGTTCGTGAAATTAATCAAAATCTCTTGAGTATACCCTACCTGTTTGAAGGAAAAAAATATGTATGACTATGTTTGAAATATATTCAAATGGCTCCCTTTTCCACAAAGTCAGGAATGGAGGGTAAAAAAAAGCTACAATTTACTCACTCAAATGTTGGAGAACCTATGAACACACCACCTCTGAATTGAAGTTAGTACTATATTATCTTGAGTGGAAACTCGAAGCAATGTGCAAAGTGTAGGTCGTCATGAATATGTTGTTCCAAATCGTGCAGATTAATTTAACTGTTTGCACAAACATTTTTAGTTGCCATTCTTGCTGGAACTTTAAGTTATTAAGACATTGTTTTTACTTTCTTTTGCATAGAAAGTATCTTTTCTTTAGTCAATTAGGAAAAAAGAAATGCCATTTTAGTAGTTAGAATCACTTAAAGCAACATTTGCTATTTTAGTAGTAGAAATTTGCAAGATATTGTTGTAAAGTGGAGCAGAGCAGTGTAAGGAGCAATCAGTGATTTGAAAGTGTCATGTATCTCTCTTAACTATCATTTTTCTCTCTCTTTTTCTCGAATGCATTTTTAATTTTGATTTCATCTATTCTGTGGATGGGATTAATGAAATTATTAACAACTGATTTTTTTTTTTTTTACTTTAAGAACCATCAACTATGCTAGATGAACATGAGTGCATTATTTACTTGCACTAGTGGAAAAAATACATTTGAAAAAATACATGCTTTTGTCTGACTCGCTGTGATTCCAAACATGCAAGGGTTGAGTTGTAATAAGAAATATGTAAGGCATGTTTATTCCTCTGTTTACTCTTTTAAGTGTATGCACAGTTCTCCCTCATGATTAAGTTCTCAGTTATTTGCATAGTATTGACAAGAATCAATTGCTGCAAATGACTAGAAAAAAGCACTTGAATAACACCAATAGTAATCTGATTTTTATAATTGGCTATACACCTCAACATTATGGTGTATCCAGAAGAAAGAATCAAACTATCATGGAGATGCCTAAGTCGTTTGTTATTCTCAATCTATTCATGAACAAATCTTAGAGCATTAAAATAGAGTATACAAAAGAAATTGATAATATCTTTAGTTTGATTTAAAACTGAAATGTTTATTTCATTTGTTAATTTTGTTATTTTTTGTCCTTTCGAACTTGAGGAAGGAAAAAAAAACAATTATAACGTGAGACTAAATCATAAATATCATGTGTGAATTGTAACAAAAAAAAAGAAGAAGATATCATGTGTTAGTTGTAAGATCAGGTCAATCTTTATAATGGGAAACAATGATACCATCTCTTGAACTATGTAGATTGTGAAATTTACATGATTATGTTCTTCGCTAAACTCAAGAATATTATAGATATTGCAGAGCGCAATCAAATTGATACTTTGGGAATTCAACACAGAGATAAATACTCCTATTTTAGAGCCGATTCAGCCGTTGAATACATCAGGTGTTGCGACATCTTCTGTTGTGTCTAATGCCACTTCTTCTCCAAGGGAGACGATTTCTAAAACACAGCAGGTGCATCAACCAAGTATATGCCCAATTATACAATAGGATCTTAATTTGATTCGGCAAATTTTGGTTCCAAGATAGAGGATTCTAATGAACATTTTACACCCTACCTAACTAAAAGTAGAAAAAAGAACTCTATCGAGTTTCCTACAAAACCCGGTCTAAAGGTGCAATTTTTCCTCCGGCTCAATGAAGGTCTTCATATTAGAGGCTTCGAAACCGGTGGCACAATTGCTTCACATTTTATCGTCGCATATTTATCGGGAAGGGAGTGCTTGTGCTGATAAGATGGCTAGTCATGATCATGTTATTACAAACATTGTTTGGTGAGATTCATTACCTATTTTTATTAGGTAGGCTTTTTACAGGGACAAACATGGTCTTCCGAATTTTAGATTCCCTTCGTTCCCATTTTGGTTGTTATTATTGAGGGTTTTGACCTAGTCTTCCCTCTTGTACAATTTTCCCTTTTTTAATAAAATTTCAGAGCAGGTGGTAGAGGATGGATCAGCTATCGGGTGCCAACCTAGTTGGAATGTCTAGCTTCTCTTTGATGTCTTCCTTGCTCTCTTGATTCATAAAAGAAATTGTAGATTGTGAAACTCTATTCAATATAATTGCAACTCTAGTTTTATTCTGTATAACTTGTGTTTAATGCTTTTTATATCTTGATCACATATGAAATGAACTCAAAGATCAATTGACTATTAGCACTAGCTATTACTATTCAATCAAATAGGTCACTTTAGAGATATCAGACTTTTAGGTTGTGTGATTGGTTACCGTTCCTTAAAACCTTCAAAGATTACAGACTCACCTAAGAGATCAGGGGGTTGTACTTTAGAAGAAGGTTATGAATCAAGAGATTCATCAAAACTATCTTGTTATTCATCATGAAACTAGAAGAACAATAATAGGGTCTAGGTGTTGCTTACAAAACAATGACGAATAGAGGATTTGAAAAACCTTATCATATTTCTCCAAAAATCTTTACAAACTCATTTACATTTTGCTATTTAATTTATGATTGTCAAACCAACTATTTGTAACATGTGTCCAATTCGAGTGAAATTGATGGTGTTGTTGCAGGTTTGGTCTACTTGTGGTAATGCACGGAAGTATTATGTTCATCCTACTACCATTGGAATTGTGCTGCCTAGGTCTACTTGTGATATTATAGGTTTTCCTCTCTTTTTCTACTTTTTATACTCTCCCTCTTATAGCACACAAAAGCACAAAGATAGCAATAAAGGACTAATCAAGTACTTGTTTATAATGGTTTTAAGAAAGAGTGTAATTGGTTGAAGTAACACAAGTGTTGTATTTGAGCAACTAACTATAAATTGTAAAGTATATAATATCAATCATTGATGAACAAATCAACGATTGATTTTACATGTACTTGCATTGCAAATCGTATGTTTATTGAGATATCAATTTTTAATTTTTTTATTCAATAGTTGAGGTAAGTATTCATTTATAGATGAGCCAAATCTTCAAAGATTGTTCGTTGTTCAACCTAGGTAACTAGCTAGGATTTGGCTCATCTTAAGTAAGCAATTGACAGCAATCTCTACAGTTGATGAATAGATCAATGGTTGATGTTGCACATTATTACATAACAAATGATCGATGTATTGGATTATCAGTTGTCTATTTTTTCATCATCGCTTGCGATTCCTTACTGCACCCTCTTACTGCATCCATTGTATAACGTCATGCATTCTGTTGCTCGCTTTCATTGACAGTTGGTGTCATATTTACATTTTCACATTGTAGTTAGAATGCAAGCCCAAAAAGAGGCACCTCCTGACATGCAATGCGAAGATAACCTTCTCATTCAAAGCATAGTTGCAAGGCCTGGAGTAACCACAAAAGATATCACTTCGGAAATGGTAACCACAAATACCAAATTGTTTCTTGATAGAGATTAAAGAATATCGTTGTATGTGTGACATAACATATACATACTTTGCATATTTTAATTGATTTTTTTCCTAATTGCTTGCAGTTTCATAAAGACTCCATTGACGAGTGCAAACTGAGAATTGTTTATGTTGCTCCTCCTAAATCACTGGCCCCAGTTCGAGAAGGATCTGATGAAGATTCGTTTCCTCAAGCATCTGTCATTTACGAGGTATTTCTCTACTGCACAAAATATTATTTAAATTCCTTATTGACCCTGTTGATCTGTCACAACCATATTGTTACAAACCTCGACCAGAAGACGCTTGCAACCCAATAGGACAAGTTATATATATATATATATATATATATATATATATATATAAAAGATCATGATGATATGATGATTCAAATTTAGTTTCATGAATTCGGAATCACATTCCAAATGTATCAGAAAATTGAAATGCATAATTTCTCAAGTTTTCTGAGGTTATGTACTGAATTATATAACTTTACTATCCTTTGATAATGATCTTGTTGTAATACATTGGAATGTCCCCCATACGAGTTGTTTGAAGTTGATTGATTCATGCCCTTTATTTACATTTTTAACTTTGATATTGGAAAAAAAGGTCGATATGACCCCGTCTCCGGGTAGATTGATTCATGTATGGATTGCTCATTTGAATTATGTGTTATTTTAGGGAAGAGAGCTTATTTCAAAGTTAATTAAGGAGAGGAACTCTGCTATTGAGCAAAATAAAAGGCTTCGGCAAGAACTGGTATGGAATTCATTCTGTACTTGGAATTTTGTTGCAATATTTTCCTATAATTGTTTCATTCTCACTGAAAGCTTGAAATCATACTTGGAATGATTCAACTTGTTCGTTTCAATTGCTTAGTAAGAAAACATGATAGTCTTGCTTTCTCACTGCTATTGATTGATTGAATCTTGTGTCATGCGTAGAAGCTCTTGAGGCGTGAGGAGGAATGCATTATAATGTAGACAGGTTGATTAATCCATATCATAGGCGTGAGGCACGAGACATAATATGAGACAGATGGAGTACTTGTTGATTGGATTATTCTTGAAGCTAACTGCAGATCAGATTTTTATCATATTTCTTTGGAAAATATAAGTCATGTTGACTAATAGATTAGAGTTCTGTTATCTGTTCTATTTTTAGCAATATATCAGTGAATATTTGATTATTCCAACAACACTTTCTTTAGTTTTATTGTTGTATAAATTGCTCTATTTTCTAGATAAATAAGATTTCTGCAGTCAAAATATCATAGGCACGCCTTTTATTCAAGCAATATCTTCAAACTACCATGAAATTGGGAACTAACTTCTTAAAGCGATATTACCTGGAATGGATACTGAAACTTTTCACAGATTTCTCCTACTCCGAGGCTTTGGATCTCTAGAAAGTTGTGGAAGGTAAAATTAACGGCAAAGGCATGTATGTTTTTTCAAGTCTTAGATACCATTTTTACTAGAATCATGATATTGAAAACAACAAAAGAGATTTGAGATCACTTGAAGAAATATAATGTAGGGGATGAGAGGATACAAAGCATGCATGTGTTGTGATTAAGGAGGGAATTTGACGTAGAAAAAATGAAAGCGTCTGACACAATAAAAGAATACTGAAAATAATTTGCTCATCATTGCCAAGCTGGGAACTGAATTTTCTTATTCTAGAACTGTAGTATAAATTCTTGCAACAATACTTAAAAATTAGGAAGCTTAGATAAGTTTGTTGGGGGATACAAAGGATATACGCAAAGATCACTATGGCGAAAGTGTTATATGCAATGCATTCCCTTGAGCGAAGAAGGCTAACGAGGCTGGATGGATCTATGGATGGCGCATTTCAAGTCAAATTGCAGATTAAAAACAACAAACAATGTGGTTTTGAGAATAGTAAGATCAAAAGATGGTAAAATCTTGAGTAAGTTTTGGGGGGACGAGGACATTGATGCTACTGATAGCACATTGGAACCTGATACTGACCATAAGGCTCACAAGAGCAACTGTCAAAGCTCACTGGAGCAAGATATAGACACAGATGGCAATTTGAAGGAAACTCACTCTGCTGACCAGTACCTTCTGCAACATTCTCATGAAGATGGTTTTATTAAACCAGGCAGGAAAGGCAGGAAGGCAGCTGCTAAAACCTTAGATGGTAACAGTATTGTCAGAGTTTCAACTAGACATAAGAAGACTAGTGTTCGCCACCAAGCATGAAGTGCATCTATTGGAATATTAGGGGAATTGGGAACACTGGAACTCAAATTCACCTGAATCAAATGGGCTTTTCAAATTGTTGTATAGAGATTCATTAGATTTACCTTTCACTAGAATTGATATGAACTGATTTTGTATAAAGGTTCAGGCCTCTCCTACATTTATTTTAGTTTCTAAGCTTGATAAAAAAAAAAATAGTAAGATCAACAACCAAATACATAATACTAAGGTTTTTCCATCATGTCCTCATTGCAAGAAAATTAATCACACCATAAAAAGATGGTGGAGGCCAAATGCATGGTGTCAATTACGACGCATGGAGAAATTAAGGTTGTTAGGGACTAACAACAATTGCCTGCTGTAACATGTATCTCTACTAACCCTATGATCTCAATTGTTTTACCATTATTGTTCTTCCTCATTTCACTCTAAATTCTTTCGCGATTTTATCTCTTTGATTATCTAATACTAGTAAGTGTAGTAGTGTCATGACGATATGTTGTTGAACGTATGCATTATTGAGTTGTATGTTCATGCATTCATAAGTAGGATATTTATATCCAATGAAGACGACTAGGATATTATATCCAACGAAGATGACCATAATAATTTGTATACAAATGACGACGACTATGATACATTTGTATCTTGAGGTGACGACCTTGATGATGACCGGTACCACATGCATATAGAGTCGTGTCTAGGCGCATTACATACATTTGATAATTGATTAAATGTGTCGTATTTGTTTATGTGCTTGGTGAACCTTGGTGATTTATGTGGATTGGTGAACTTGGTGAATTACGTGCTTCGTGAAATTGGGTTAATATGTGAAGATGTTGAAAATGTACTTGTGTATTATTATACTTGTATGATTGGTGATTATTAATGATGTTGAGCTACTTTAGTGTTGTTTAATAATTTGAATTTAATTATGCTGTTCATTTTCATTTGATTATACTTTAATTGTGAAATATGAACTAACCCCCAATGGTTGTTTGGTTGACTACCTACCTTATTCGTATGGATGGGTAGACGGTGTGTAAGAGTAGTTTTGTTTTATTTAGTGAGTTGCTGGAGGCTAGCTTTGGAGCTACCTCGTCTTTTGCTTTCAGAGTCTTAGTGTGTCGGCTTTAAATAGGGTGTCTGTCTATTATTTACATTCTATGACTTGTCGAGATTTTATTCACTTAGTATGTTGAGATGTTTGATTTATTCTAGAGATGTATTATGATTATGCATCATGCATGGCTTGGAGGTTTTATTTAGATGTTGATGAGATGTGATGATATTATTATTCCGCTGTGATGTTTTGAAAAATTAATTATGCATGTTTCGGAACTTATAGTAGAAGTAGCATCTAATCCTTTGTATGTTTTGTATTATTTGCGTAATTTATCGCTTTACGGGTTTAGGGTGTTACGTGCTGCAACTTTCCACTCTTCAGCGATACATCTTCAATTCACACTGCAACTTTATACATTTTCAGAGCCATTAGTTAACCTACATCATCATACATCAGAAATAAGCATTACTAGTTTCAAAGTACTAAAAACACTTAAAACTATAAAATTCTAAAATAAACGCTGATTAGATATTAAAGGCAATACAATCACTCAATTACTTGTCCAATATAAGAGTTAAGTGCAACGTGATAACCAACTTATTTACCCGTTATTAATTTGCTTACAACAAGGTGGAGTATGTTTGTGAGTGCTAAAAAACTTCTTTATAATTCATTTGGCCATTCATAAGAGTATAGGAAAAAAAATTATAACATGTTTTTGTTCATGTGTTGAGGCAATGGTCCTTCAATAGGTTGCTTTTTTAATCTATGCTTGGTCGTGTTATGTGAGGCGTAGTTAACTTCACTAGTAATTAATATAATACACGTTGTACTTGTTCATAAATATTTAATTGTGCCTTATATTTGTACATAACTTTATGATGGTATAATTGTTTACCCCTTTACTCTCACGAAAGGTTAAAAAAATAATACAATTATTTACGGGAAATAGTAATCTAAAGTTTGTAATATTGTATTCAATTATATTGATTATTATTTTTATCACATGAAGTCCTTCTATGTGTGCTAAATGAACAAAAATAACGCATTGCTATATTTAAAAGACATTTAGTAATATTCTAAAATTCCGAAGAGCTTTTAAAATTTTATAATGCTTAAACTATTTAATTATTTCTATAAGACCATGAACTTTACCATACACTATAATTAGATCAAGTCATTTACTATTATTTGGATGCAAATAGGAAAAAATATGGTTGAAACTCCAAAGTTAGTTTATGTTATAATTCTATTTCTTTCTATGTTTCTTTGCATTACTTCTCCTTTTAGTCAGATTGCTTTTCGTGATTGTAAAACAGATAAAGATTGTTCACAATTTAGAGGAGCTAATATTAGATGTCGTAAAGGCGCATGTGTACGGATCTACTAAAACATCCTAATGAGATAAATGAGTTCTTTCTCTAACAAGAGAATTGTACAATATAGCTTATGCTAGAATATTCCATTTGTTGTCATTTAGTTTTTGTTTATGCACTCAATAATTATTACTTTCTTCTTATGTTTTTCCCTATAGTTTTAAGAACCTTGAAGTTATGACTTTGTATTCTAAGATGATGGAAATGAAATAAGGCAACAAAGAGTTTTATTTATAGGATCTCCTTGTCTCGTAAATTTGGAGATATCACCATGGCTTGCAATCCAAACACATTACACCTATAATAATAAGTTTAACTAGGTATATAACCCGTACGTTGCACGGGTTTGATTAGGATATGTACTTGAAATATTTTTACAAATGAAAAAATAATAATTGTGATAAGCATAATCACATAGAGTTAAATGAATGATGATGTTTTGCTATCAAAAAAATATGATTGATAATGGTATACGATACGATGATATTGTTATGTTTAATACTAATTTTTATTAAATATAAGTGGAATGTTTAAAAACTATATGAGAATTTATATTTGTTTAACTATTTTTAGGATAATTCATATAGTTCTTGCGCGGTTATTTTATCTTAATAGTGTAATCATAAAAGAACATCTTTTTATGGATCACATATGTTGGTATCACTTATTTTTTTTAATAAGAGTTAGAGGCATTTATGTTTTTTGTCAATATTGTTCATAAAAAGGGTTGAAATAAGTTGTTAGAATGTAATTCATTTTTGGTGGGTTTGTCTCTTTTCTCTCATATTTATTGAAAATGCAATTCATATGCTGAAATGACGACTTCTTTTGAATTTTCATCTCAAACTTTTATTTAGTGGAATTTTATCTAGACTTTCGTTGGTCCTTTTGTTAAGTCTATTGTTTGGTTTGCCATTTTTTTTATTTACCTAATTCTTGATTTTGGTTTGTTAAAGTGAATGGGATAATAAGCAATTTAAAAAAAAACTTGTAACTCATCAATTTATAAATTTAAATTTTGAGTTAATATAGTATTGAGTGAGAGAGTGGTAAATATTTATGAAATATTAAGAAAGGAAAATATAGTTGAAAGATTAGAGATGCAGACAAATGATTGTCGTAGAAATAACTCAAAGATAATAGAGAATGAGAATAACTCAAGCTTAGATTGACATGGAAATATCTATTTTCCAATTGCTCTTAAAAAAAAATCCACACTAAGCAAAAAAAGAAATGAGGAATAAAGGTAGAAAAATAAATCGAAAAATACCAATCAATTCTCATAAAAATAAAAAATAAGGCCAAAATATTAGAGTAGACTTATACTTATATGAGATTCCATTTTCACATGCAAGCAAAAAATAAGCTTTATTTATCTTCTTCTCTTCATTGATGAAAAATAATCAATATCTTCAATATTGAGTAAAGTTTTGAAGCACTGTTCCCAATTGCTTGGAAGGACTTTCAAATGCTTGCATTCAATGCTGATTGACAGTTTCTACCCGTATATCCTGTTCATTGCTTATTTTATTTTGTTCATCTATTTTGAGAAATTTTAGTGAAGATTCAATCGTTTCATAATAGAGAAAGGAAAATGATGGACTTAGATCTATGCTTGCCCAGGCCTTGTCCATTCTCCTTTAATTATCCATCATTTTCCATTAATTGCAGTCATTTCAATGACAACTCTTTTGTCATTTCCATGCTTGCATGTCTACAAAGGCTACAAATTTTGATTTTTTTTTCATGCCCTACATTCCCAAAAAAAAAGTCCAATGTGCCCTACATTGAAAATAAATATCTAATATGCCCTACTTTGCAAAATCCTTTTACATAGCGCCATATGAGATGGTACCATGTTCCTTCAGGATGACGCCATAACGATGGATATTGAAACTTCTCACAGATATCTCCTCCTGACCTTTAGGCTGTGAGAATGGAATCCTAGTCCGAGGCTTTGGGGAAGGTAAAATTAAAATCAAAGGCATGTATGTTTTTTCGAGTCTAAAAATCAGGGGCGGATCCAGACATTGTATTTTGGTGTGGCAAAAATATGAAAGAATCTATAAATTAAATTATACTAAAAATAATAAATAACATTGTTTGATTCAATACATTTACACTAAAAAAACGTCTATAGACGAAACTGCAACTACAACAAAATAATACTATTAGAGAAAAAATTTCTTCCATCATAATTAGTGAAACCCAAACATCTGAACAAAGAAATCCAAAATGCAAGTACAATGCAATAATAACAAAAATTCATTTCAAATCATAAAGAGAACAAAGTCATAACAACAAAACATGTAAGTGTTATTAGTGTCTTAACATAAAATGGTGACGGAGTCATAAAAAAAAAATTAGGAGTCATGAAAAAAAAATTAGGTGGTACACTAAAATAAATTAAAACTGTAAGATTAAAACACAAAATTTAAGTTGTAATAAGCATTAAGTTAATTATAAAAAAATTGAACTAAATGCCTTAAATTAATTCTCTATGCACTCCAAATAACTTAAAATCAACAATAAAAAAAAGAGAATATTTTATAAATAATTCATCACATAAAAAAGTGTATATTTATAATCAAGTATATTAAAAAGAATAAAATATATTTAGCTTGATAAAAAATATAATATTAGGACCTATGAAAAGAGAAATGCAAAAATTCTTACGGAGGGAAGAATCGCACTGAAAACATTAATGCAAAGAGCTCCTGGTGCTTACCACTCGGACACGCTTGACAAGTTATCATAATTCGCACAAAATAATATTTATTATATAACTTTAAACTATTATAGGTGTATATACCTATTAAAAAATGGGTAATAATCTGGTGTGGCAATCCTCATGGTGGATCCGCCCCTAAATTCATGTTCACTAGAATAATGATAATGAAAACAACAAAAGGAATTTGAGATCACATGAAAAAATATGTAGGGGATGAGAGGATACGAAGCGTGCAGGTGTTGAATTTAATGAGGAAATTCGAGTTTTAAAGAATGAAAGCGTATAAGACAATAAAAGAATACTGAAAAAAACTGTTCATCATTGCAAACAAGGGAAGGTTGTTAGGAACTCAATTTCCTTATTCTAATTGTAGAAAAAATCGTAGCAAAACTAAAAGATATGAAGGTTATATAACTTTCTAGGGGAATACAAAAAATCTACTCAAGATCACTTTAGCAGAAGTGTTATATGCAATGCATTCCCTAGACCTAGAGCAAGAGGGATCTATGGATGGTGAATTTCAAGTCAAATTGCAGATTAATAACAGCAAACAATGTGGTTTTGAAAATAGTAAGATCTACAAACAACCAAAGCAATAATACTAAGGTTTTTCCATCATGACCTCATTGAAAAAATATCGCACAAAATAAGATGGTGGAGGCCAAACGCATCATAAGTGTGGTCAATTACGACGTACACATGGAAAATATATGCAAGTCTTGTCGACAGAAGGAGAAGTTATGGTTGTCGGGGACTAACCACAATTGCCTGCTGTAACATGTTTTGCTGCCAATCGCTCCACTGAAAGGTGGCTTATAGTCATAGATAGTGGTTGTATAAACAATATAATTTATGACAGAGCTTCAGAAAACCGCTCTTTCTAAAGTTAGACTTTGTAGCCGAACACATATCGTTGTATAAGGAAAAGGAACAGTGGTAATTGAAGGAAAAACATGTTTGAAGTTAGTTTCTTTTGTTATATATGTTCCTGAAATTAATCAAAATCTGATTGTAGCTCACCGGTTGAAAAATGGCTATAAGGAATGGAGGGTATGTAACATTCAGCTCGTTAAGTCCGAGGATTTAACAGTCAATGTATCAGAAGGAGAATGTCCAGAAAAGTTATAGTATGACGGAAGATGCTTTTATGTATTGTAGTTGAACACGGGTTGAATTATCAGTGTCAGAGAAAGAACGATCGAGACCAAGGGCATTTCAGTATTTTAACACAAGGAGTATAAAAGTGTGTTTGGCCAAGAATATTTCATCTGGCATTGTTCTTTCTCTCTCTAAACTTCACAAAAAGGGAATTCTCTCCTCCTTCTCTCTAGAAACTCACCCTTACCTCCCTCCTTAATCCTTTGATCTCTCCAAGTTGTGTAATTGATAATCATGCATGAACCATGGTGTTGTAACAAGCAAGAAAGCAACAAGGATTGGATTGGTATTTCATTGGAACATCTTGAGCAAGAGCATCAAGAGCTAGGGTTTGATCTTGGACAAGGATGAAGTGGAACCAGAAGCAATTACAAGAATCATGTTAAGGTGAGTTCATTAGATAGCCTTACCTTGGGTTTTATGTGTGATAGAAGTGAGATAATGAAAATGTTAGGTTTTATGATGTTATGAGATTAGTTTTCCTTGTGTCATGAATTGTGTAGATTTGATGTTAATGTTTGTCATGTCTGAACCCATTACTGTTTTTATGCTTTTGGATGCAATCTGTACATTAAAAGACTTGGATTTGAGGTTTTGGGGTCAAAAACACGTTTTTTGTAGATATGGACTGATGAATGTTCGCTTAAGCGAGATTTAGGCAGAACCCACCCATAACATTTCGCTTGGGCTTCGCTTGGGACTCGCTCCAGTGAGATTCATCAGGACAACTTTTTTCTGAAATTTTCCTGTGCTTCGGTAGTGCCGTCCGAGGCCCGTTTCTTGCAATCTTTTCTTAAACTATGAACACCTCAATTCTAAGTGCCTAATGTACAGTCCAAGTTAAGCTTTTAAAAGGGGAATGCATAATGAAACATTGACATTGTTCGACAACGAATGGCACATGAGAGTAAACAATACGAATTATGTACGGGTAGTAAGCTAGCCTTAAGCATTGGGAGAAAATCATAGAGGCTCGACGTAGACCGTTGAGAACTAGAATGTTAGCAAGAACCCTAAGTATGTTAAGCCGTGGATTGATAACTATAAACCTTTCACTTATGAACAAGAATGACTATGTAAGCATTTTACCGCTAATCGGGTAGATCACGGACCTGTGGTAAATAAGTACGCAAGTAATAGATAAATTATTATGTATGATGATTCGCCTCTAAAGCGTAAAATGAATGATGTATATAGGACTTTATGTATGACTATGTTAATAAGTAAATGTGTAGGTGTCATGTCTCTTCGTATCCACGCCAAGGGGGATACGAGAGGTTCACGCCAAGGGGGACGGGATAAGCTCCGCAAGGGGGGCCCGCATGACACTGAAGGAGTCTGATGTACCTTAGCTAGGTTTTCATCGGTAATGTATGGAAATATATTTCGGGGTTACTCCACTCGGGATTATTCCGTAAAATGAACCAAGATAATGATTGTTTGTTCAATGCTAACATAAAGAATGAATATGATTATGATATGAATATGAATATGATTATGATATGATTACGAATATGATTATGATTACGACATGTATAGCTTATGTATCAAGTTAAGGCTAAAATGTTACATCGTAGATGATTTAGGAACTCCCCAATCGTCCGAT
>Ga0099826_10000732_pt1 | contig 17255 bp, 9 predicted proteins | sample Mtrugardesep15_FD_76830 | JGI IMG/M metagenome (GOLD analysis project Ga0099826, IMG submission 76830) | Root nodule microbial communities of legume samples collected from California, USA - M. trunc garden sep15 | ecosystem: Host-associated > Plants > Roots > Nodule | place: USA: California... | reverse complement strand
TTGAGTCGTTGTTGTTGCATTGTTGAACGAAGTTAAATGATGATTGTAGTTGGAATTATATGAAGTATTGTTGATGATGAATTGTTGTTGTTTTGTATTGATTAATTCTTTACATGAATTGTTACTTATTATTATTGAATGTGAAATCACAACCCTTCTGTTTGAATGTTGCCTCTACGTGGGTAACGTGCAGATATCCAGGAGTAACCGCTGATGTGAGTTGATTCCTCGTGTTGTCATAGGAGTCATGCTCTGATACGTAACAGGATGGAGATATTTATGTGTTTTATTTTTCCTTGTTACGTATTTATTTTATAAGTTGATGTTGGACCACTTTTAACTTTTGAATTTTATTATGTTGTTGATGTTTAAACATTGAATATTTTCCGCTGCGACATTGTTTTAATTATTGAAGACAGTTGTTTAAATAAATAGTGGATTTTAACTCTATTTATATTTAATGATGTTTTGAAGAACGAAATGTGACATCCTGTTATGATGAACTCTGATTTATTTATATTATTTATATGTTTGAAAAACGGGGTGTTACACTTACCCAAATTAATAAATAAACTAATCAACGACTAAATTGTCATTTTGGTCCATGACTTTGCACCTTGCTATCACAAAAGTAATTGACTCTTGATTAAATACTGCTAGAATTGATAAATTGATATAAAATAGTCTACTGTTAAGACCTTAATGACAGTAAGTGTTTACTGTCAGGGACCTAACTCATAGAAAGTATGCACAATGATGGGCCTAACAGCAAGTCTCCCGCAACCACAAAACAACTTCATCAAGGAAGATGACCAAGTTCTTGACGAAGAGCAACACTCTGTTGGGATGAGTTTTGGGATATTGATTTTCGGTTCAGGGATATTAATTTTTGGGGATATTGATTTTCGGTTCAGAGATTAAAATGACATTTTTCTACTTTCACTTTATTCCTTGTGACACCTCATACTCTTTGTCACGTCATCAGTTAACAGAATTATTTAACGTCAGGAACTAAAGTGGTAACGGAAGTGCACATTCATAAACAATTTTATATTTAATCATGAATTAAAGACCTTTATGACAATGAGGTACAAAGTCATAGAATCAAAGTGACCCTTTACTCTTTGCCTAAAAAATTGTGCATCAGCACGGGTAGGTACAACACTAGTGCCTAAATAGGAATTATTATTTTAAGTATATAACATGCAGAAAGCCGGTAAAGGGATAACAATAACACAAACAATTCCACACAAAATAACATAAACAGAATTCAGCACTTAGGCTTAGGTTTTTTAAGTACACATCATATCATATTTTTGGTACAAAGGAAAGGTAAAAAAAATATGAAAGCAATCCCAAATTAAAAGTTGGCAGCATATTGATTGTCTTTGTAGTTAAAATTGCCCCACATCGAAAACTTTTAAACAACAGAGAAGAGGATTAATATATAGAGGAAGTGTTTATCTAACTTTGTTGTAGAGTGGAATCCAAATAAATGCTCTTTTAGAAATAGAGTGAGTGGGTTCCTATATCCTTTTACTTAGTACTCGTTTGATTGCATGGTGGGAGCCTTAGACATGAGTCTAGACATCTTAAAAGTGAGTTTGCTAAAAAATTGGTGTTTGTATAGCCATTTTTAAAATTGAGTTTGCCATCTAAAAGTAATTCCAATTGAAGCTGAAGCTGGTATTAGTAGCTTTTTGCAAACACGGTGGGAATTGATTACAAATTTATAATTTATTTATTATGTTATGAGTGGATGTTCTCTGTTTTACACATTTATCCTTTCCTTTATACCTTTTCACACAACACATATTTAAGAGCTACAATAGTTGTTTTTTTTTTTTGGTAGATCATAAATTGCACTAAAACAATAAATTGCTGCTAATTAGAAAAAATTGCTGATTATTCAAAAAAAAAAATTGTTGATATATTTTGTATGATTAAAGTTCAGTCTTATTTATTTTCACGCAGTACATGATAAAAGTCTACCTATTTATATCATGGGTTTCTTAATAATTTAAATTCACGTTTTCCATGGACGTTTTTATCATATCAGCCCATAATATATGATTTAAATAATCTATGAATAATTTTGTCAAAATAATTTTATAAATAACTAATTTTTTTTACAATTATAAAATATTAAATTTAATGATACAAATTAAATTTGAATAATTATATTAAATTGAAATGAAGTCTAATTATAAATACTTATAATTATAATGACACCCATTTTAGTATTTATACATTTAAAATCAATTTTGATTTAAACTATCCAAACAAGATACATCGATAAGAATCACTTTCATATTAATGTATCCAAACACAAATTAACTTCACTCAACTCACTTTTGATCAGAATCAATTCATTCAAAATCAATTGTATCAAAATCAATTTTTATCATCGTGGAACCAAACACACACTTAATGTGGCGGTAGTTTTCATGCTCATTAAAAATGGTTTGAAATTAGCGAAGTAATTTACTAATGTACCGCCAATGGTACGTGGTTCTCCATTAGACTAGGAGAAATTTGTAACTATGGTCATAAAAAAAAAAAAGGCTTCTGAAGACATGATGACGCAGTGGTGGAAGTGTTTAACAAGAAGTTGCGAAGATTGGTGGCAGTGCGTGTTGAGAACAGTGAGAGAGACAAAGGGGTTTTAAGTGGACATGAATTTTGTATACTTATGCTCAACCCAAATCCTCTTGTTGAGTTGTATTTAAGGTAGAGAGAGAAAAGAACTTCAATTATATACGTCACTTTAAGATTCAAAGTGATTAGGAAAAGAACTTCAATTATATACGACACTTTAAGATTCAAAGTGATTGGGAAAAGAACTTCAATTATATATGGAACTTAAGATTCGAAGTGATTAGGAAAAGAAAGGCAACTTCTAGCATTACCACTATATTCACTTAACCAACTTCGTTTATATGACGTGTGTCAGACACTAAGTAAATATATGATTATTTTGTCAGCTAAAAATCAAACTTTGGTTTGTAACATCGTGAGAGTATATCCTCTTTAGCTAGAATCAACTTTGTTAGTGCGTGATCTTTTTAATATGTGTGTGTGTGTTAGTGTGTGCGCGCGTACGTGTTGAAAATAATATTTAATATAGACATTATTTACCAATTGTTAGAGATCTTAAAATAAATAAAAAATATTGAAATGATACAAATGTAAATTAATTTTTTACGTTTAAACTTTGATTACACACTACTCGTCTTAATATATTTAGAGCAATCGACATTGAATTAGATTAATAGGAATCTGAAGGCAAAAATAATTTAAGGTTCAAATAACCAATAAAATAGCTAGCATTGAAATCAAACTTGTAATATGAACTACGACTCCTCATTTACATACCACTTGAGCTTCGAGTAAAGATGTTTACAAAATTTAACGTACGAAAATATTTTCCAAAAACAAAAATATTATGCCTGATACGAAGCCTAAAAAAATTGGGGGCCTAAAGCCCTTGCTTTAGTGGCTGCCCTTTTGGGCCAGCCCTGATTCAGAAAAAAAAACTTCAATTATATATGACACTTGAGATTCAAAGTGATTAGGAAAATAATTTCAATTATATATAGAACTTAAGATTCGAAGTGATTAGGAAAAGAAAGGCAACTTCTAGCATTACCACTATATTCACTTAACCAACTTCATTTATATGACGCATGTCAGACATTAAGTAAATATATGATTATTTTGTCAGCTAGAAATCAAACTTTGGTTTGTCACATTGTGAGAGTATATCCTCTTTAGCTAGAATCAACTTTGTTAGTGCGTGATCTTTTTAATATGTGTGTGTGTTAGTATGTGCGCGCGTGCGTGATGAAAATAATAATTAATATAGACATTATTTACCAATTGTTAGAGATTTTAAAATAAAAAAATTAATATTGAAATGATACAAATGTAAATTTATTTTTTACGTTTAAATTTTGATTACACACTACTCTTCTTAATATATTCAGAACAATCGACATTGAATTAGATTAATAGGAATCTGAAGGCAAAAAGAATTTAAGGTTCAAATAACCAATAAAATAGCTAGCATTGAAATCAAACTTGTAACATGAATTACGACTCCTCATTTACATACCACTTGAGCTTCGAGTAAAGATGTTTACAAAATTTGATGTACAAAAATATTTTCCAAAAACAAAAATATGAAGCCTAATATGAAGCCTAAAAAAATTGGGGGCCTAAATCCCTTGCTTTAGTGGCTGCCCTTTTGGGTCGGCCCTGATTCGAAATTATTAGAAAAAGAACTTCAATTATATATGGCACTTGAGATTCAAAGTGATTAGGAAAATAACTTCAATTATATATGACATTTTAAGCTTCGAAGTGATTAAGAAAAGAATTTCAATTATATATGGCACTTTAAGATTTGAAGTGATTAGGAAAAGAAAGACACCTTCCAGTATTACCAATATATTCACATGTTTCTTGAAAATACATTCACAAAGTTATGGTGCAAATTCTGTCCAAACAAACTTTTGGAGATCAATGGCTGCACATGTTAAAAAGAGTACGTGGAAATGGAATGACATTGTCACTATATTCACTTTTGCATCAAAATTACAATCCTGCCATGACATTGTATGTCGCATCTGCCTCAACAGAGATTGTGGTGGATTGTTTAAAGGATGTAAATCCGTAGCTTTTAATGGTAGAAGTCTTGTTCAACAAATAAAAAAAATGACGATGCCTCATTGTTGGGAGGTGGATGTTGAGCATAAGACAATTGGCATGGGATGTTTTTTCAATCATTTATGACCCTCCTCCTTCCTCGTCTTTTAGATCAGTTGTTGATTTATGATGTTATGAGAGTCTAGTCCTTTTTGTTGCTTTGTAATTTTCATTTTTCTGAGTTTCGATTCGACCCGTCATTTATTAACAAAATGATGAATATGATTATTTGACGCGAGAGAAGTGCTAGTAAGATCAAAAGTGTATTTTATATAAGAACAATAGTATTTATATAAGAACTATGGCAAAGAGTGAGATGAAAAAAGTTGCTGCAGTTATGATCATGATTTTGGCAATGGTTGTATTTAGTTTTGAACAAGTTGGTTCTGATCCTACACGTGACGACCAAATTAGTCCCAATTGTTTTGCCAAATGTCTTATATTCAAATGTAAAGCTAAGTCGAACGATTTATCTAGTTATGCGGCGTGTGTTGATAACTGTCGATCAAATTGCCACTATACTAGCTGCATATGATTTTAGTTGTGCTTATTCCAGATCTAATAAAATAAAATAATGTTAATAATATCGGTATGTTCATACTGTCCCTCTTTTATTGATTGATATATTGATAAATAGTAATTATTTTTCTTACATGATTTGTTTTCTTCAGATGGTCGTGGGATTAGTGCAGTCGTGGATTCATGCTTGGACACTTTTGAAGATAGTATATGTTTGAATCCATGTACATGTAATGAGTAAACTATTGACCTTAATGCAATTTGACATTAAGATCGTTGTAAAATGATCTTCGATGTCATTTTAATTAATATTGGTATTTTTCTTCTTTATTTTTTATATTTGTATTTGTAATTTTGTTGCCATATAGTATTTTCATAAGACAACGAGTTCTTAAATGTTACAGTCAATTATATTAAAAACTTACAAATTAATCTTTATCGGGATGAATTCGCAAGCCTATAAGTGGCTGTCAATAGCATTTTCCTTTATATTGGCGATATTAAAGCGTTTTTATTCTTGCTCAATATAAAAAAATGTGTACGTTTAATATCTTTCACCGTTGGTGGAAGTCAACTTAGCGTGTGTTTGGTTTGGCGGCGTCAATTTATTTTAATAGAATTGAGTTTTAGAAAATTGATTTTGGTTAAAAGTAAATTTGTTGTAAATTGATTTATGTTTGAATACATTAATAAAAATGATTCTTATGAATTGAAGTTGTTTGCATAGTTTAGATTAAAGTTGTTTTTGCATGCCTCCATGTTAGTCATCTCTCACTTTCGAGAAGCTTTGGTCAATTTCTACCATTTTGATCTCCTTCCCCGTCTCTCAATACTCTATTCCCACTTCTTCTTCCCCATATATCAACATTCTTCTCTTATTTTACCATTTCTCTCAAGCTTACAAAAAAGAAAAAAAGAAAATTATATGGGTGTAGGTAAATCTGGATTCGATTTTAAGCGGTAGATCTGAATGATGCGAAGAAGAAAAAGAAGAAAGTTATGGTGAATATGGGCGATGTGAAGAAGAAGAAAGCAGTTAATGATTAGGAAATCCAAGAAATTAAGGGTAATAAGGTAAATTCACATATATAAATTAACTATTTGGATTTGATTTTCTTTTGCCACATAAGCTTTAATTATTGGCTTTCAAGTAACTCGCGTTTGGGGCTAAAATCACGTTTTATGGATTTGATTTTCCAAGTTATCCAAACATCTACAAATTGGTTCAAATGGCGTTTTGGGATTGAAACTCATGTCTGGGACTGCAAAAACGCATATCCAAACAAACACTTTAAAGTTAAAACGTTTAGAAATTTAATTCAGTTGAAATAGACAATGTTCATGGTTCGGTTCAACGAGAAAAATGAACCAATCCAAACCAAAATTAAAAAACCGTATCTAATGATTAATAGTTTATGATCTTGAATTGAATCGAACTATCATAACAATTTAGTGAATCATTTCAGTTTTATCGACCCCAACCGTATCTAATAAATAACATTTTATGATCTTGAATTGACCTATATACTAATATAATATTGTAAATAAGAAAATAGGTCATCTCCCCTCACGCGAAAAAAGGTTAATAGGTCAGTAGTTTAAAATATTAACTTAATTATAAAGTCAAAATATAGTTAATAATAACCAAAATAAAGCATTATGCTCAACATTGTATTAAAATACACAATTATCCCACAAAATAATAAAAATATCTTCAAAACAATCCAAAATAAATAAGTCTCGCAAGTTTTTAAAGTTATTGGCAAAACCATCAAAAAACAAACTAGACTTAATTGCTTCAAAAGTTCAATCCTTCAAATTGATGTCTTCATCTCCAACTTCATCAAATTCTTCTCTAGATGATTAAAGATCTTCAATGTTAGAACCAGAGTCCAAATTACATGAAGCTGAAGGATTGCTTGAATTGGAACCAAAGACCAAATTACATGAAGGTGAAAGGTTGGCTTGAAAAAAAGGTGCATGAAGTTAAATGGATTTATGAGAAGGAAAGGAAAAGTAATGGGCCAGGGAAAAAGTTTTTAAAAGTAAAATAGCTTAAAATCAGACGAGTTTATCCAATTTCATATATTTTATTGCGCGTTAAATCGTTCAAACTCAATGCAAGCCTCAATTTCTCTTGAAAGAAGAGTTTACTACTAAATTCACATCTAAAAATGTAAACTCATATGAGTTAGCACTCGAGTTTTAGAACACAAATCTCACCACTATTACTTGACTCAATCATGTTAATTGATAGTAGGTTCTGTAGTTATCAATAATTCAAGCTATGCTAGAAGACATTAAGAAAATGAAAAACGACTGGAAAGAAAAAGGAGAAATTAAACAAACAATAACTTCATTCATAGTCTCCTTTGTCAGAATATACAATTTAAATACCGAGGTCTACTCTTCCTCGTGTGGGTCGGGTTTGCTAGTTAGGCCTAAGCTATTTGATTGATTACAAGAGTCCAATATAAAATAGGCTTAATTTTATTTTTGGTCCCTCTATTTTAACTTAAATGTAATTTTAGTACCCCTATTTTCAAAACCACTATTTCGGTCCTCCTATTATACTTTTTTTGGGTTTATTTTAGTCCTCCCTCAATCTTGGTGATTTGTCACTCTCATTAATGATATGGTATTGACATGCCATATATATGTGTTGACTTTCTCATTTTCCATGTCATTTATAATAATTAATTTACATACATAAAAGAAAACTAAATGATTAATTATAAAAAAATAAATAAAATAATTAAAATATATAAAGGAATGGAATTCTGTTGAGAACTAGGAAACCCTAATTGCTAAAATCCTTAATCTTCATTCATATTCCTCCTTATTTTCAAATCAAAAGAATTCGAATTCTTCATTCCCTCTTTCGTTTTTGAATTCATTCAAGATCAGCATGGTTATTTTTGTGTATTTTTTGAAGGAGAAATGCAACTTCGCACTAAAACTATTATTCTGCAATATCAATATCCAAAGTCTAAGTAATGATTTCATTGAGGATGACACTTCACCAGACAAAATATTGCACTCAAATCTAGAGACTCCAATGTTTTCATATGTTTTTAACAATAAGGGAGTTTTCTTATTAGTTGATTGTTTGAACGATCTAATGTGTGCAATCTATTCACCGTATTGTTAGTACATAAAAACAAGTGAGCTTCTGAAAATTTGTTCTAAGACAACTTTGGCAATGATTCATGTTGAAAAAACTGTGGAATTGAACCTTCAAATTGAGGAATTCAAATTCGTTTGATTAGAAAAGAAGGAACATGATGAATGAAGATTGGAGATTTTAGAAATTAGGGTTCCTAGTTCCTCAATCTAGTTCCATTCCTTTTTTAGTTTTAATTCTTTTCTTTATTTTTAATAATTAGTTTTTATGTAAATTAATTATTATAAATGACATGGAGAATGAGAAAGTCAACACACATATATGTGACATATCAGTACCATATCATTAATGAGAGTGACAAATCACCAAAATTGACGGAGGACTAAAAAAACCCCAAAAAAGTATAATAGGAGGACCGAAATAGTGGTTTTAAAAATAAGGGGACTAAAATTACATTTAAGTTAAAATAGAGGTACCAAAAATGGAATTAAGCCTATATCTTTTTCGAAGAATTCATATTTTGATCATTATTATGTGCATAAACAATAGTAAAAGATCATCATTGAGAATGGTGTAGCCTTAGTTTTATAATGAGAGAAACTTCATCCTCTTTTAAGTTATCTTTCTCTGTCACTCATCGAGGATGAGAGGTTTTAGGTCATTTCTTTTTTACCAAGAAGCACCCCTCTATGTTTTTTTCTTGTCTCTTTCAATCTAAAGCTTTACAACTATGAATTTTATTTTTATGGTTAGTTTTACAACTATTGTTGTTGATTTTACTCTAAAACTTTGTTTTTGAATTTGAGAGAGGAAATACTTCAAACAAATCTTTTAAAAGATAGTTTTTTTTTTAATGATAAATATTAGTATTTAAACCCCGACCTCCAACTCTCTATAAAAACAAGCATAGTAAGGAAACATGGAAGGTTATAGTATAAACATTAAATTAACCTTCACCCCACGAGTTGTTTTCAAATCATGGTGAATGACTTATATGTTTAGAGGGTTGAAGGCCTATGAGTTACAATCTTATTTTTATGACTCATGCATGTTGTTTTTATGTGGTCGATTTATTTGATAAAATAGGTCTAAAGGCGATAACTTGGAAAGTTGCTTCATAGAAAAGGTACGTGACTATTTGGTTTCATGCTTTATAGATTTTCTAAAAGGATATTGTATTTGATTTATAGATTTTGTTAAAGAAGATATTGCATTTGAGGTAACATTTTTTTTAAAAAAATGCTTATAATATTCCATTAGTTAATATTATTGGGCATATTAAAATAAATAGTATGATTAGTTGATAACGTGGTTTTTGCTATAAGAACATGAATTACCTCGTCTGTTTTCTGACTATGAAACTCAACTCAAAAGTTTGTAATGACATAACCAAATTATGAAACATCACTTCGATTTTGATGTTAAGTATCTATCATCGTTTTAACAACTGTTACAAAATCAAAATTATCAAATTGTATGTCACTAATCCATTGCAATGCATGGAAAAGACCCAAAGCCTCTATTCGACATAACCAGGTTCGATTCTTGATTGGAGTATGCTTATCTCACAATCGTTAGGGCCTTCATTTAATCAATTATTAATATTTATATTACCTTTATCCATATCATATTCTTGTTTGGTGGACCGATAAGTGACATAACATGACGTTGCATCATAAATTCGTGGTGTATCAATCCATTGTTTGATGATACACCATGATATCATCATAAGTTAATTTTAAAACTTATTTATTACTAATATTTTTTTTTTGATAAAAAATTAAATACTTAACTTACTGAATTTACAACATTTTTTTTGAGAGAGAACATTTAAAAGTAAAATTATCATTAAAAAAGTAATTTATAACAGTAATTATTAACTAAAACAAAAAGTATTTTACACCACCAAAAAAAAGCAAAAAATATTTTCCAAAATGATTTTCCAATTCCAAGTAATTATGAATTAATTTACCGAATTATGTGGTGAAGTAGGGTGCAAGACAAGAAATAAGTCACCGAAATCAAACAAAACTCTCAAACGGCACCGTCTAGCTCACATTTCACAAACACAGTAAGATTTAGGGTTCTTCTTTTCCCATCGTTTTCGCTTCGTTACATCGCAATCTCACTCTTATTCGATTTTCGATTCTAGGTTTTCTTCTTCTGCTTCATCAATGGTGAGAGTTGTACCTAACACCGTTAACCCACACGCTCGTACCGGAGTTCGCATCGTCGTTGCCGGTGACCAAGGTACTGGTAAATCAAGTCTCATCAGCACCGCTTCCACCGAGAATTTCCGTCCCAATGTTGCTCCCGTTTTGCCTCCCACCACGCTAGCTGTTGATCTTTATCCTGATCGTGTTCCTATCACCATCATCGATACTTCTTCTCGGTAATAAAATTTCACGTTCTTCTTTAGATTCATTCATTAGCAACTTAATCGCGTTTTTAGTTTTTAATAATTGACGCATGAATCGGAATTGATTAGGTTAAAGTACTGGTGTTGATTTTTCAAAAGAATTAAAACTGAGAATTGGAGTTACTTTTTGTATTATTACAGCTTATAGCACAAGCGCTTATGTTGTATATATTTTTATAGCAAATGATAAAATAATTGTTAGATTGATTTTGTATATGCTATAAGTTATGTTTACAAGCTATGCTGGAAAACTTATGAAAATAAGCTGAGAAAAGCTTGTGAAAATTGTCATAAGCTGTTTTCATACATTCTATAAGTTTGCACAAACTATTTTAATAGCAAAAGATAAAATAACTGTTAAATTGTTTTTGTATATGCTATGATAAAATAACTGTTAGATTGTCTTTGTTTATATGCTATAGATTGTTTATATGCTATAGAAGTTGTTTTCACAACTTCTTTGAGATTGCACAAGCTATTTTTATAGCAAAAGATAATATAATAGTTAAATTGTTTTTGTATAGCTTATAAGTTGTTTTTACAAGCTATATTGGAGCTTATGAAAATAAGTTGAAAAAAGCTTATGAAAATTATAATAAGCTGTTTTCATTAATTCTATAAGATTGCATTTGCTATTTTTACAGCGAAAGATAAAATAACTGTTGAATTGTTTTTGTATATGCTATTACTATAAGTTGTTTTTACACGCTATATCGGAGCTTATGAAAATAAGTTGAAAAAAGCTGATGAAAATTTTCATAAGCTGTATTCATAAATTCTATAAGCTTGCACAGGCTATTTTTACAGCAAAAGATAAAATGATAGTTAATTAAATTTTTTGTATATGCTACAAGTTGTTTTTACAAGGTAGGTTGTAGAACTAATGAAAATAAGTTGAAAAAAGCTTATGAAAATTTTCAGAAGATGTTTTCATAAATTCTAAAAGTTTGCATAAGCTATTTTTATAGCAAAAAATAAAAATAAAAACTGTTAAGTTGTTTTTGTATGTGTTATAAGTTGTTTTTACAAGCTATATTGTAGAACTTATGAAAATAAGTTGAAAAAGCTTATAAAAACTGTCATAAGTTTTTATAAATTCTCCAAAACAGTCTCGCAAAACTTGCGCCGTTAGATAAGCTTAATTAAGCCAATCCAAACAGGCCCTAAATCTGTGACATAATTTGGAGTTTATGTTTGAGACCAGTTGTGTTTTGGAGCTGTTTGTGGATCAATATAGTCATATTATGTTAAGTTTTTTTTATTTGTTGAATTATGTTTATGTTATCTATTTGCCTAATAAGAGAATACATAAAAGCTTACACTGCAATATGCATTTCATGCTTGTGTTTTTTTACCCTAACCTGAATGTTAACCATTTCTCTTCATTGTTCTTGTGCTTATTAGTGTTATTCTTGTTGCAGTGTTGCAGACAGCGATCGAGTTGCTGAAGAACTACAGCGGGCTGACACCGTTGTCCTCACTTATGCATGTGATAGACCCGAGACGCTTGAAAATCTAAGTACATTTTGGCTCCCTCACCTCCGCAACTTAGAGGTTATGATCTCTCCTGTTCTTGTTTATGTGTCTTAAGTACTCTATACTCATTGCAATTCCTTTAGCCCCCCTCCCCCCTTCCCTAAATGAATAAATAGAATAAAAGAGGGACAAAATTAATATGCTACAAGAATGGAAGGGGAAGACTTGATATAGATAGGTATAAACTGTTAAACCAGTTACACTCATCTTTTATGCAAGAACATCTATTCATATGTACTTGTTTGTATACTTATGTTAATTGTACAACTTAATCTAATTTCACATTAATTGCTTGTATTTTCATTTTCAGAGAGAATTAATGCTTGACATAAATATTTGATTGAACTTCATGAACAGGTGAATGTTCCAGTTATAGTGGTCGGTTGTAAGCTGGATTTGCGAGATGAAAATCAGCAGGTGAGCCTAGAACAGGTGATGTCGCCAATAATGCAACAGTTCCGCGAGATTGAAACTTGCATTGAGTGTTCAGCAGCTAGGCTTATCCAGGTATCTTTCATTCATACTATTGCGATCAGATTCCTCCTTTTTTGAAATGTTATTTCTAAGATGCTGCAGTTATGTCTTTTATACAATTGTAATTGAATTTTCTTTCTGAAGGTCCCTGAAGTTTTCTACTATGCACAAAAGGCTGTTCTTCATCCAACAGCTCCTTTATTTGATCAAGAAACACAAACTCTAAAGCCTCGATGTGTGCGGGCTTTGAAGCGGATTTTTATTCTCTGTGACTCAGACGGAGATGGTGCCCTAAGCGATGCTGAACTGAACGATTTTCAGGTTTGACTTTTTCCTACAAGATAATTTTATAGTAGGCTAACCTGTGTAGAAGATTTGTGAAAAATCTAACCAAACTATCTACAGGTTAGATGTTTCAACGCTCCTCTGCAACCAGCAGAAATTGTGGGCGTAAAGAAGGTTGTGCAAGATAAATTGTCTGAAGGTGTTAACGAACGAGGACTTACTTTGACGGGATTTCTATTTCTTCATGCCCTTTTCATAGAAAAAGGGCGTCTTGAGACTACATGGACTGTGCTCAGAAAGTTCGGATATAATGATGAAATCAAGCTTGCTGATGATACAATTCCACCTTTGAAGCGCACTCCTGATCAGGTGTTTTTTTTATTCTCTTTTTTCTAGATGAATCTTGGCTTTAAGAATTATGCTCTTTATATGTCTTGGTCTTATATCTTATTCTATTCTCATTGGATTTAATGTTTGCAGAGTGTTGAATTGACACATGAAGCAATTGATTTCTTGAAGACAACTTTTGAATCATTTGATGCTGATTTGGTATGTCCTTTTTGCACATGTGACCCTTAATAATTTTACTTTTCTTGCTGCTCCCCAATCATTTTCAGACATTTTTTCTACCGATTTTATCGCTGTACAGTTTGCAAATTAACCACATATTTTCCTTCATCTAGGATGGGATGTTGCGTCCCCGTGAACTTGAAGAATTGTTTTCCACTGCCCCGGAAAGGTAGATTGCTTTCCTAATATTATGATGTGCAATCTTCTGTTGGGCAATTTTTCAAATGTACACACATGACAGGGTGTGTTATATATAATATACTTCCGAGTCTTTGCTTCTTCACTGTTTTAAGTCCAGCTATGACATATTTTACATGTGAGGACCCTTGGCAATGTTTGATATTTTACAATTTTAAATTGCAGTCCCTGGATCGGAAATCTATATGAGGATGCTGTTGAAAGAAATGCATTTGGAGGACTATCACTTGATGCATTTTTGTCTGAGGTGCACAAATCTTCTATTTTTGTCTGTAGTCCCTCTTCCTTACATTTTTTGTTGAACAATGTTCATAGAAGAGTGGTGGGCTTCTATGGAAGTTTTATCACTCAATTTAAATAGTGTTTAAGAATCACTGTTGCCTCAGTTTTGCAAGATGTATGACTTTATGTCTTGTCTGTGTATCTTATCAATGCATATAACATTTATTTGCATCACTGTTGATTTTTTGTAGATATATTTTTTGTTTGAACAATGTTCTTAGAAGAGTGGTGGGCTTCCATGGTTAATTTTATCACTCAATTTAAGTAGTGCTTTTAGAATCAAGGTTGCCTCAAATTTACATGATGTTTGTCTGGTCTGTTTATCTTTTCAATGCATATATGATTTATTTGCATCAACATTGACTTTTTTAAGATATACATGCTCGTAGAAGAGTGGTGGGATTCTATGGAAAGTTTTATCACTCTATTTAGATAGTGTTTGAGAATCAAGATTGCTTCAGTTTTACATGATGCATGACCGTATGTATGGTCTGTGTATCTTTTCAATGCATATAACATTTATTTGCATCACAATTGATATTTTAAAGATAAATTATATGTTTTCTGGACAGTGGGCCCTCATGACACTTCTAAACCCGGCTTTCAGTGTGGAGAATCTGATATACATAGGGTTCCCTGGTGAACCATTATCTGCTGTCCGTGTGACTAGGAAGCGACGCGTAGATCGCAAAAAACAACATTCAGAAAGAAATGTATTGCAGTGCTTCGTTTTTGGGCCTAGAAAGTCCGGAAAATCTGCAATATTGAATTCTTTCATTGGAAGGTATTTTCGTTTTGTTACCTAGAAGCTTATAATCATGTCTTATTCTGAAGCATCATGTCTTATTGTTGTTGAATTCACAATGCAGGCCATATTCTGAAGCTTATAATCCAACCAACGAGGATCGTTATGCTGTGAATGTTGTTGATATATCCAGGGTAAGTGTTGTTCTAGGGTACAATGATAGACATTTAATTTATTTCTCCTTTTGCAGCACCAGAGTCTTTATTCGATGCATTAGTTTTTTTGTTGTCAATCTTTGTATTTATATCTCAAAATTCATGATTTTATTGTTTTGTTTGCAGGAAAACAGAAAATATCTTGTGTTGAAAGAGATTCCAGAAGGTGAAGTTGCAAGTCTGGTGGCCGACAAGGAGTCTTTGGCCTCATGTGACATTGCAGTTTTTGTCCATGACAGGTGATCGTTGATATTAAATATTTTGGTGCCTGTGGTGTATATAAATTTGAATATTGCCACTCGTTTCTTTGAATTTTTAGTTCATAAGCATATTTTCAACATCCGAAATTAAAAGGCTTTAGAAAAACTCGATTATGCATATGGATGAACTTCCTAAAATAACGTTAGGCTGAATACCACAATTTCGGGGTTGATTTTTCAAACTCATGATTGTGAAAACCTAATTTCACACTAGTTTTACAGTTTTTGTTAAATGTAACAAAAACATTAATTTTACTTCAGGGAAAATAAATTAGGTATGGGAGATGTTCCAAGGAAATAAAAGGGTTGTTGGAAAATAAAAACTATAAATTTAGGGATGTTTCAGGAAAGGTGTTGTTCAACATGGGTGGAAGTAAATAAATTTGCTGATATTTTAGTGCATCAAACATGTGTGTTTGCCTATAAATTTGCTTATAAGTTAACTGTAATTTCATGTTCATGTGATCTGGACCATAAGCAACTCATACCAAGTACCTGGAGAAATGTTGGTTGTATAAAAGCTTAGCTGATTAAAAATTTATTTTAGGTCTGATGAGTCTTCATGGAGGACGTCATATGATCTCTTGGTACAGATTGCTGGTCATGGAGAAAATACTGGCTATGAGGTGCCCTGTCTTATAATTGCAGCCAAGGATGATCTGGATCCATTTGCATTGGCTATACAAGAGTCAACTAGGGTATTTTTCGTTAACTTATTAATTTGCATGATCATATACATAGTTGTTGGATGTTTAGATAAATAGAGATTTAATGCGGCGAATGGACACATTTTGGAACTATGATTTCATCCAAAATTTTCTGATATGCAATAATTATATTATATAGCATGTAGTAGTCTATGTATATATGCTTTAATCTTTAAATTGAAATTTGATTAAGCTGATTGAAAACTAGTTTTATTTTTCTTGTTTCACTTTTTTTATATTGTGATGTTTTGAATTTGTGACTTTTTTTTTGCACATTTACATTTTACTGGTTTTTTACTGTATGCTATCTTTGAATGGCTGTTTTAAGCTATTAACTATGATTTTGGAAATATTGCTATACCTATTTCAAGCAGAAGTTTTATTTGGCTCTACAAATCATCTGGCATTTATTAACTTTGATTTGGCTTTACAATTAGACAGTTTCCACTCTTATTACAACGCTTTTGTGTGCATTAGTATAGGTTCGTGTTCTGATATATGTTCAATTAAAATCTGTTAGTTGCAGACTTGTAGCTAGAAACCTGATATTGTTTTATGTCTTTGTTTGCATTTGATCCTATTATATTTGGAAAGTTATATTTTCAACGTTTTCTACTGACTTGCAAGCATAGAGTGAAGAGAATACTGTTGTCTTTTCCACCCATGGGTATCATCTACAATAAATGATGTGCCAATAAGCACAGCTGAGTGTTAGAACAGATTGTCAGGAAAAGTGTTGTATTCTCATGTCTTCCTTGGCATATATAATCACGTCATATCTTCCTTGTCAAGAAAAAGAGCCGCCTTTACAATTAGACAATTTTAACTCTTATTACAACACTTTCATGCACATTTAGTATAGGTCCGTGTTCTATCTATGCTCAATTAATCTGTCTGTTGCAGATTTGTAGCTAAAAACCTGGTACTCTTGGAGTTCATTTTGTGTCTTTGTTTGCATTTGATCCATATATATTTGGAACATTTATGGGTATCATCTACAAGGAATGATCTACCGATAATCATAGCTGAGTGTTAGAGGAGATTGTCAGGAAAAATGATGTGTTCTTATGTCCTCCATAGCATATACTCCTTCCGTCCCAAATTGTATGACGTTTTGGGCATTTCACACATATTAAGAAATGCAATTAATATTGTGTGGAAAAGAGATATTATGAGTTGTTTTACAAAATTGTCCTTAATAAATAATATGGGAA
>Ga0099826_10000731_pt1 | contig 17271 bp, 11 predicted proteins | sample Mtrugardesep15_FD_76830 | JGI IMG/M metagenome (GOLD analysis project Ga0099826, IMG submission 76830) | Root nodule microbial communities of legume samples collected from California, USA - M. trunc garden sep15 | ecosystem: Host-associated > Plants > Roots > Nodule | place: USA: California... | reverse complement strand
TATATTTTAAAGTTTATATTTATAAAAATATTATTATTTATATAAATATTATTATATATATATATTTATATATATATATATATATATATATATATATATATATATATATATATATATATAATTGTAGATAAATAAAAATAGTGTCAAATTAAAAGGCTTAGATCATTAAACTCTTAAAATCACTAACAAAAAAAACTCTTAAATTACCACAAAACTCCAAACACTTTTAGGGTTAGTATGTTACTGTTAAAGTTGATCTTAACTATCTAAACAATAATAATGACACTTACAAATATTTTAGACCAATAAACATAGGAAATGTTTTGAGGAAAACTAATTTGGACAAACCTCTCTCATTTATAGTGCATGTATTTACCAATGAAGGTGTTGTACAATTCATGTTTAAAAAATAAAATGATGCTAACGTTGTTCGAAATCACAAACTATAAACGTTGCTATCAAAAACACAATATTTCTAAGCAAAAGAAAACTACGGAAGAATGTTGTGTGGCCGCTTAGCCTTCAATCTGCACTTTCATTAGATGGATTTGAAATTGACGTGGATTTTCATTTCACATACCGCTCTAAATAATGGATTTCGAACGATAAGAATTTGGGAGAATTTCGTTAGTAACACTAATTTTTTGGTGTAATTTATAGTGTGTTTATGTGTTTATCAATTGTGTTACATATATAGCTAGAATATGTAAAGATATTGAATTGGTGTTATTCATATTGTGATTATGTTTTAGTGTAAATGCAAAGAAATTGAATTAAAATGTGTTAAGTGTGTGTGTTGTAAGTTGTAAACTTCGTTTGTAATGTGGTTAAGTTTTGGTGTAAATGTAAAGAAATTGAACTGGAATTTGTTAAGTGTGTGTTGAAATTTGTAAAATATGGTTGTAGTTTGGTTATGTTTTAGTGTTAATGCAAAGAAATTGAATTGGTGTTATTTGTATTGTGATTATGTTTTGGTGTTAATGTAAAGAAATTATATTTAAATGTGTTATGTGTGTGTTGTAATTTGTAAATTTGGTTTGTAGTGCGGTTATTTTTTGGTGTAAATGTATGTAAATAAATTAAATTGGTGTTATTTGTTCTATGATCATATTTTTGGGTAAATGTAATTAAATTAAATTGGAAGTTTTGTATGTGTTGTCATATTTAAGCTTGTTTTGTAGTGTGACTTTGTTTTTACTATGTTACGTGTATAACTGGAACATGTTAAGAAATTGAATTACTGTTATTCGTATTGTAGTCAATCCTTCAACACCTGGCAAAACACCAATGACTTATGTTATTATTAGAATAATTGAAACAAATAGTTTATCGATGACTAACATAGTGCTTGTTTGGTTAAGCTTCTTGTTAGCCTAAAAGCACTTCTACATCCTAAAAAGTGAAAAAAAGCAATTTCATACATGTTTATTTTGGCTTTTCAAAAGCAATTCTCTTTGAAGCTAGGAACCCTAGCTTTTGAGTTTGGTAGAATCAATTCTATATTTAATTTTATACTTTTGTTATTAGAGTTTATTGCTTTTCAACATTGCCCTTCATCAATTCTTATTTTCTTCTTTCGCCTTTCATAAATTATGTATTGCCCAACATTAGTTTTTGTTGCGTCTACAATTTTTGTTGGGCAGCCGTGTTGAATAAAACGAGTCGTATAGTCCAATAGTATGAACGTTAATTTTCTTGTGATTTTTTTCTGACCATTATTTAACTAGTGATAGTAGTTTAATGATCGTATTTATTATTTTTTAAATTAATATATAAAAAATTATTTATTAAATTAAATAATATATCTACATTTAATATTGATCTACGTACACATTTAACTATGTCCATTTTAATAATTATACATTCAAAAGCAATTTTGATCAAAACTAATCAAACAACATTCAATTTGTTTAATCAATTCTACATCATTGCATCCAAACATAAATCAATTCTCTCAAAATCAATTTTGTTAGAATCAATTATATCAGAATCAATTCTGGCAGAATCAATTCTATCCAAAGCTGAACCAAACACACGCTATAATCGATTGATAAAATTTACATAAACTCTTATATAAAAATAAATCTAATTTATAACTTGTCAAGTAATTTATTTGTAATCAATACCAAACAAACATAATTGTTGTGTGAATAAAAAACATTAATGGAAAACATAATGATGAAATCAAGTTTGCATGTGAATTTTGAAGATTGATATGAACAAAAGAAATATTAAATACACAAGTTTATACGAGAAAAACTCAACAATCACCATAGCTTTTGAAATAGTTTCATCAATCATGTTGGATAGATACCATAGTCAAAGAACTTGAACAAACAAAACTCAAAAATCAATCAATATTATATTATGTATGTATATATGTTGTTCAATTTTTATGAAGCACATACATACACACTTTGAGGTCTTTCAGCGTTGTAACATGGCTTAGGGTAAGGTGATATATATTTGGGAAAGTAAGCTAACAAAAGAACTTGGAGTTAGATTGTCAACCTAAAGATTCCTCCTAAACATTGAAGTATTACCAACATTCCTTCCTTGAATAAAAAAAAAAAGGGTACTAAGTAGAACTATTTATCTTTTCTTTTTCAAGATAGATACATTCTTTTGAAGAGACCAACTTTTATTTTTATTTTTTATGTTTTTGGCTTTTGATTTTTTTTTCTTTTTTCTATATTTTTTTTTGTAGACCCATGGTAATAATCTACATTTTTCATTTTTTTTTCTTTTTGATAAATAAGTTCTCTTGATACTCCATCCCAAACTTAAAATGTTGCTAAGTTTAAAGAGTAACTCCAAACTTAATTTTAAATCATACCAAGTTATTAAAATATTCTATCTAACTCCAAGGCCAATCAAATAAATGATATTAAGGTTCAAAAATTATGATATGATTTGTCACTTAATAACAAGAAATGAAATTATTGATGAAAGCTCAAAGTGGTTTACAAATGATAATAAGAATATAAATGGTGGCTTGAAAGACTCAATGTGATAAGAATATAATTATGATTTAGTGTAATAATGTGATAGTCATCATATCTTGTTGTTTTGGATGTGGGTGGATTTTGTCATTGAATCATCTTGACATATTTGTTTTACTTGGACCTTTTTACTTTTGAAATTCATGATTGTGGTTGCTTATGTGGCACTTTTACTGTAGGAGTACATTTGTCCAAAATTGGTGAAGCCATGGCATGATGTTATCAATATTAAATAGCGTATAAATTTAGCTAGCTGAAATTTCTTGTGGTTATTTTTTATTACTAAGAGGGTGGTTGAAGATATTATGGTTGGTGGAGGTCCTTTCATTGAGGATCTTCAATGAAGGATGACTTCTCTGTTTATTAGAGTTGAGATTTGGTTTGTACTCGGCGGCATAACAAGTTTCCTCATGCACTTCTATGGCTTCCAAGATGGAATATTAGGTGCTACAAGATCATATACACTGAGAGGCAATGTGATAAGTATATAGACCCTCATTTTGATTGTGTTTGGATGGTCTTCATGGTACAATTTTAGATTTTGATTTTAGTAGTTTTACTAGCAAGAACATCGTCCCTCCTAAAGCCCAACATGTTTTGACACATGCCTTTTTTTTTAGTAAAAGTGTTTAGGATATGAAAGTAAAGTTTGACATGACCACAAGATAGAAAACGGTTTTTGCGTGTTTGAAAGCAAATATGCTCTTGATTTTCTTTTAGCTATCCTTATTGATGAGTTAAGTCAAAATATGGCACAAGTACAATACCGTACTATCCTTAGATATTGTCTCATGGTTCCTTTATTTCTTATTCATGAGGTATGACATGATTTCAGTAAGGCGTGCCTATATACCTTGGGGAGCACACAATTCATTGTAAGGAGTTTCCCCATTTCAGTGCATAACTTTGTTAGGGATGTTCTTTTTTATATATTTAGGTCAGTAGAAGTATCTATGAAGAAGGAGGTACATGTGAACTTCTTGATCGACCTACATGAGGGAAGATTGACATTTATGCCAATAGATATTATGGTGTAAGGAGCTTCTCCACTATTGGGGACTATTTTTTATTTATTTTTACTATAGGACAGACAACCTTAAAAACGCTTCAAGTAAAGTGGCCATACACGAGAAAAAAAATGTTCTAATAATCAATATGCTTTCTATCCTATTTGCAGGCCCGACCCTGGGTGCAAACAGGTCAACAGAGCTGGGCCTCCTCCAACCATAGGCCTCAATTTTTTTTAATACCCACTAGTACTACTGCCCTTCAAAAAAAATTTAATACCCCCCGCCATTTTCTGTCCTCTTGTTTTAGCCTTTTAGGCCTATTAGAATTAGGTCCTCTTGCTTTTGGTGTTAGGTGGGGGTTCCTCATGTATACGATAGTCATTTTCACCTTTGGGTGTACTGCATATATACGGCACATTGTATTTATCTTTTAAAAAATATAAATAGAACATTGCTCTTAAAAAAAAAAAAGTTTTGATTTTATCACTGGTCTCTTTTCATTCCCAGAGCCGAGCCTCCGAATTCTTAGAGACGGCCTGCCTATTTGTGTTAGACATTTTCAACTTCCTTACATCAAAGGTTGTGAACATTTTATAAAAAGTTCAAAGAGCCATACATATCAATATTGTAAAGTCTATGGTTGTTGTTTTAAAAGGGAATGCTTTATCATCCATAATGAATCAGCAACACAACTTGTTGTTTAATTGCATTCTATTTATTTGTATTAGATACGATGGTTCTTGCAGATAGGTTGATCATAAGAGAGGAAATGTGATGATAAGAAAGTGGGGTGAGTTAGAAACGTGTCTTTTGTTTTAAAGTATTAAAAAGAAAATTATTTCTTTTTTGTCATATTCAAAAGTAGAAAAGGTTATTCTTTCATTCTTAAGACATTATTCTTTCATTTTGATAATTTGACAAGGATGTTAGTGTTGGTCCTATACGTTACAAAGTGTTGATGATCTTGTACGTCACTCAGTCTCACATAATTTGAGTGAAGAATATAATCAATAATAAAATGGGAATTGCTCACTTAAGGCACAACTATCATATCGTACACGCTACACTTTATACTTACTAGTAGCTTCACAAATACAGAACATGAGATGCAAAATGATTAGCAAAATAAACAAAAGTAATTGCATCTTTGCAAGATTTTTATTTTATTTGATACGATGATTTGGGGTTGAATTATTTTATTTTTTTTAATGTAGTCACAAGATAATTTTAAAATAATATCAACATAATCACTAATGTATTTTAATATTACTTTACTATGATGTTTTTTTTACTATTTACTTTACTACTATAAGGTATCTTAAACTTTTGACTAACTGTCTAATACTACAAGTTTTGGATATTGATCTAAAAGCTTTATATTCAATATTTTCTTTTTAGCTATATGCGACTTTTGTTACATTATTTTTGACGTAGTGACATGACAAATTTGGCATGAGAAAAAACATTGCCATGTAAATTTAGTAGTTTAAAGAAAAATTTCTTTATTGAGAAAATAAAAGAAACATTTCTATTTTTAGTGCCCAAAAAAGTTTAAAGAATTAAAGAAAGGCTTGTTTTTTATTTAAAAAAATGAAACGGTGTACTATCACAACCAAAGCTCGCAGTAGGGGATTAGACACGGAAACTTTTTATTTGAAAAAATCAATGATTTTGATTGTGTTTGTTTTTTTTTTTGAGGGATTTTGATTGTGTTTGTTAAAAAAATTTAAATTAGTTAGATTGTAAAAAATATATTTTCTAATTAAAAATAACCTGTTTTTACTTTTTAGAGATCAAATAGAAAGATTAATAAAGGAGTTTTCACTTCGTAAAAAAAAGTAATTTTCACTATCACTATAATAAACAAACATAAATCTATTTCAGCTTCACACGTAATCTCTAAAACTAATCTTTTGATAATTGAATTTATTTTAATCTTAAACTCACATTCTAAACAATTAGTTAAAAATAATTTTCTTTTTCATAAATCATTCACTTATCTAGTAGTAAAAATACAAGTCTTACGAAGTCTTAGTCCTATAAGTGTAGCTCAATTGGTAGCTATCAGAGATAATTTATGCATGGGTCGGAGTTCGAACCCCGGATTTCTCATTTCTCCACATATTATGTGTCTGAATCTAGTCATTAAGCTACTTGACCAACAAAAAAACAAGTCTTAGATTTGGAGGTTCGGGTTTAGGCCCCGTTAGTGTGCTTAGAGGGAGCCACATCATGTTACAGTTTTCTCTCCGACATCATCCCCTAATTTTAAGTTTTTTTATATAAAAAATCATTCGTTTATCTTGTATATAAGCTGGGATTCAAAATCAAACGACTAAAATGTTTAAATAATCTAAATTTATTAGAGTAATCGTTAAGTTGTACTATCAAATGTGTTTAGTCTATTAGAAGAGACTAAACTCCTATAACACGACGAACCAAAGTTTAAATCTCGATAGAGTGAAATGACTATATTCAATGTCCGACAAAACATATAATAATAATTATTATTATGTTGAAAGGATAAGATTATGAAATTAGAATTAAAACCAAATAACTTAATTTTTAAGGTTGAAATGCAATTCAATATAATTGCATGTATGCTAATTTCAAAAGACAAAGCAACCTGAAAATTGTTGGAAACAATTAACCCTCTCATACTCAACTCAACTTTTGCATACTTAGAACAAACACTATAAATTCACATCCATTTCTTTCATTCTTTCAACAAAAACAAAACAACATGGCATCATCTTTAAGGTTCATCAAAATGTGTCTGTCTTTTATAATGTTCTTCCTCTTCTACATTTCACATTCATTCTCATCTCCAGCTTATCCCACAAACAATGACATTCTCCTTTCTTCAACTGCATCCTACCCAAAATTACAAGCAGAAAATCTCATAAGAGGACTTAATCTTTTTCCAAAAGATTCCATAAACACACCAGAGAATGATCCTCATTTTGTTCATGGAAATATTGTGGAGAAGAAGTTTACTTTCCCTGGTTTTGTTGACTCTGGTGCTTCTGTTGAAGAACTTGGTCATCATGCAGGCTATTATCGTCTTCCTCATTCTAAAGCTGCAAGGTAAATGCTTCATGTTGTATGTTCTGGATCATAAGGAGAAAAGATCATGACTATATTAATTTTAGGCCAAAATAAGATAAAATAGAATGAAATATGAGGTAAATTTTTGTGGTAAAAAATGATTCGAGCATAAAAAAATAAATTACAAATGAAATAATAATAAGAAAAGCTTTAGTCCGAATAAAAATATAGTTCTTGGAAAACATATAAAGTAAGAATAATAAAAGTGAAAGTGAACAAGCAAAGAATTTATAAAACATGGAATGAATAGTTTGGATTTCTTAGGTTCATTTGATCTAGTTTAATTTATTGGATATTTGTTTGATCATATATTTTTATCTTGTCATTGATGTTGTCATTACTCGTGTATCAACTTAATCATAATATATATCAAAGTATCATAATTTGAAATATCTGTTACACCATCTTCTACAATTGACCAAATTTTAAGATAAAAACTTTTTTACATTACTTCACTAAAGTATAAAATTGATGACAACTCTATTGCTTTATATTATTTGGTTATATGAACAATTTATTCTGTAAATTGCAGGATGTTCTATTTTTTCTTTGAATCTCGAAACACTAAGGATGATCCTGTTGTTATATGGTTAACTGGAGGTCCAGGATGCAGCAGTGAAATTGCTATGTTTTATGAAAATGGTCCTTTTAAATTTTCCAAGGATAAGAACTTGTCTCTTGTTTGGAATGAATATGGATGGGACATGGTACCTATTATATTAGATCTCACTCATATATGATCATCTTGCAATAATGACATGTTTGGATCGACTTATTTGAACTTATGGAAACAACTTAAGACACATGCATAATTTTTTTAGGCTTATATGACAAGCCCTTATGCTATAAGTGCTTAATTAAGTTTTTTATCCAAACATGGCCCAAATCCCCTAGATTTTTCCCTGTTTTTCTTTGTTCAATCAACGTAGAGTGTCAGCAACAAAAAAAAGTAATGATATTTATGCATATACCAATCCACACAAACAAACTCAAACAATCAAGTATTATTTATTAGCACTGAAGTTATTTTTCATTAGTGTCAATACAATTTTTCTTGTTTGCAGGCATCAAATATTATATTTGTAGACCAACCCACTGGAACAGGTTTCAGCTATACCACTGACGATAGTGACGTTCGACATGATGAAGACGGTGTTAGCAATGATCTATATGATTTCTTGCAGGTAACTTGATCTGTTGAGTGATTAAAGAAAATAGTATCACAATAACATTTGAAATGATTACTTGTATTAAGTGGTTAAATTAACTTGATTCACATTACATACAATATAAATTGCAAATTCTATGTTAAACTCTAATGTTGTGCATACATAAGATTCTCTAAATTTCACAATGACAGGCATTTTTCAAGGAACACCCTCAGTTCACAAAGAATGATTTTTATATTACCGGAGAGTCATACGCTGGACATTACATTCCAGCTTTTGCATCTAGGGTTCACCAAGGAAACAAAGCAAAAGAAGGAATTCATATAAATCTAAAGGTATTATTATTACATTGTCATATAATTTAACTTTTTATTCATGCAAAGGTAAACTTTATATTAATGTAATGCAAATTAATCACCTTGATTGTATTAACTCCTTTCATCTTTTATAATAAACAGGGCTTTGCTATTGGTAATGGATTAACCAATCCTGAAATTCAATACAAGGCATATCCAGATTTTGCATTAGACAATGGACTAATTAATAAGGATGAACATGCCAAAATCAACAAGTTGTTCCCACGATGCCAAAAGGCAATAGAATCTTGTGGTATGAAATTTTAAGTTTGTTCCCTTCTCAGTCATAAATAGAAAATTTTACCAATTTGTTGTGCCATTTGTTATTTTTCCTCATTGACAGTCATAGTGTGTATTTGATTTGTTAGGCACTAAAGGTGGAGACGCATGCATGACTTCAAGAAGCATTTGCAGTGAAATATTCGATCAGATATTGGACATAGCCGGCAACATTAATGTATGATATCAAAAAAGAAAAGAACTAAAAGTATTTGACAAAGATAGTATGAAAATAATGCTGTTTGAGTTCACTAATGCATTTTTTATTCCTACTGCAGTACTACGACATTAGAAAGCAATGTGAGGGAAGTCTTTGTTACGACTTCTCAAATGTGGAAACATTGTTGAACATGAAGTCAGTTAGGGAAGCTTTAGGTGTTGGGGACTTGGAATTTGTTTCTTGCAGTAGCACAGTATACAGTGCCATGTTGCAGGATTGGATGAAAAATCTTGAAGTGGGTATTCCTGCTCTTCTTGAGGATGGTATCAAGGTGCTTGTGTATGCTGGAGAAGAAGATCTCATATGCAATTGGCTTGGTAAGCTGAATTACAGTAATATGTGTTAGTCCTCCGGTTTCCAAACGTCTGGCCGGAAAGTAAGTAAAGTCTTGCCAATGATCTAATCAGGATTCGAAGTCTGGCTCTCCAAAATAATTCGTCCTTAACTGAAACACATTAATTATAAGTTGGATTAATTTGGAACCAAAACCAAAATTTCTTGCGTCAAAATAGAATACACAAATATGTTGGTTAGATTTATAAATGTGTTTCTCATTTGGCAGGGAATTCAAGGTGGGTTGATGCCATGACCTGGTCAGGTCAAAAAGAATTTAAGGCGTCTCCTACAACCCCATATTTGGTTGATAGTGAAGAAGCAGGAGATCTGAAAAGCCACGGACCTCTTGCTTTCCTCAAGGTTTGTGTTTAAGGATGTATTCATTAGTGTATTAGACGATTGATCTATATAGCACTGACACTTCAAACTAAAAGTGTGTTTTGTTTTCAATGCATGATTCGACACTGAGACAAGTATTTGCATTCGATCATTTTTATTTTCTCAAATTATTACTGATGTTTACATGTCACTATCGGTGTTGTGTCTGACACATGTGTCTGTCGGTGCTTTGTAGCTATTGATTCGCATGTGTTTAACTTCCGTTTTGTTTTTTTTTTGGAACAATAGGTGAAAGAGGCTGGTCACATGGTTCCAATGGATCAACCAAAAGCTGCACTTCAGATGTTAAAAGATTGGATGCAAGGGAAACTGATAAGGACAAAGGGAGGAGATAATGTCTCGTCTATATGATGCACTCATCTTAAAAACCAAAGTCACATTCTTATTGTATACATATTAATGGCATTTCCTTGTGAACATTAGAAGGATGAATAAAATACATTTCTTTTTCCCTAAGTCACTCTCACATTTTTGGCATTTTTGCTCGTACTATCTCTTATTAATTCTCAATACCAATTCATTAGAATTTAGACCATGCTCTTCATGGTTTTCTCTACACTTGTAGAGTTATAAACATGATAAGAAAATATATCGAATGTGTAAACTCCATTACAAATGTTTTCAAATTTTACTATTACAAACAAATCAACGAGATACACTATTGGCAATGAAGAAGATGTTGAACTCCTGAGTCGAAAAAAACGAAGTAACCTTGCCAATATAAAATATTGCCTTCCCGTTTTCCAAGCTCTAATTCTGTTTTAGTATCTAAGGTTCAGTAACTAATTTACTGTTTTGTTTGTTTTGAGTTTTGAGATTAGTTTTCTCTTAGACTTTTTTATATAAAAGAAGTATCCTCCTCCTTCAATTAGGTTGTGATCATTTTTCTATTTTACAATGATTCAATAAATGAGGTGCACTAAGTTTATGATTTAATAGACATAACACTGGGAAAAGGGGAAAGCACCAAATGAGCTATAGACATTTTTAGAAGAAAATAATGAGAATGATTCATATGTCCCTCCACAACAAGAAAATCATTTATTTATACCAAACAAATCAACGGATGCAAATGAAAAATCACGAAAAAATTCAACTAATTAGAAACGTTACCGTGAAAGTAGAGTATATTTTTGAACCATCTTGTTGGAGAACGACTATTCTCCTTGACACATAATGTAATAAAGTTTTTTTCTTAACAAAATTCTCTTCGGGATAACCTCAAATGTCTTCGATAATATAATACCAAATATATTCTCTAATAGAATCTTTATTGGGTTGTTCGCATACATCCTCGACAAAATAATAAGTCATCCTTTTAGATAGAATCTTCTTCAGATTGTCCGACTCAACATAATCAAACGTTTCGGTTAAGACATCATTCTTTAGATTGTCAGCTGCGACTCAACATAATCCAACGTTTCGGCTAAGACGTCATTTTCTTATGTCGATATGCTTAGTGACCACGCCAACCCCACCGATTGTTGACCTGGGGGCAATTTTTCTGGATTAGGCTTAAGTCCAATAAATCATAAGTATAAACCAACTAAAATGTCAAAACTTGTTCGACACTTCTCCTTCAAGCTAGCAACAACTAGTATAAATAATTGCCAAGATCGAGGCGGGGACAAAGGCAGAGGGTCATAGAGATGTTTCTACAATTACAATCTCGGCCAAAAACATCCCAGCTCATCTCTCAATCCTCTTATGATAGAAGCAAGTGTACACGATTCTCACATCACTTGCCTGTTATTTTATTTTTCTTGCTTATACACTTGAACATGAGAGTATTTACATGTGCAGTTTCCATCAATTCATAAGAATGGATGTTCAACCCTTTCCCAAGGATGAAATCTCTAGATACAATTTGGATCAATCATCAATGTGTTTTATTGCTACTTTTTTTTTTTTGAACTTATGTTTTATTGCTACTTTATTGCATCGCATGTTGAACTTTTTAGTACTTGTATTATACTACCTTCGTCCCTAAATATAGGAATCTTATGTTAAAATCACGTGAATTAAGAAAGTTGATAATAGTATTAAATTTGTTTATAATTACTATTGTTTTTACAATTTTATCCTTAAGAGAGAGAGAAAAAGAGTTAATTTATGTTTTCAACATTATATTTATTGTTGATTGAAGAAAAAGATGCAAAATAAATAAGGATATGATAGTAAAGAAATAATTAATGTAATTGGAAATAACAAAGAGGTCTTATAAAAAAAGACAAAAAAATTTCTCAAAAAGATCTTATAATTAGAGACGGAAGTAGTATACACTTGATACCTAATAATGGCCCATATAGTCTAATTAAAGTGGCTTTCACATACAAATTTCGGGATATTGATCAAAAACTTCATGTTTAAGATTATTTTTAGCTGAATGGAAGTTTAGTTTACGGAAAATTTCTTTATTGAAAAAAGTAACTTTTCTATTTTTAGTCTCAAGTTTTTTTTTAAGAAAGACTCAAAAAAGGTTAAAGAGTTAAAAATAATTGTTTTTTATTTAAAATTTATCTATCAAGATATTTGCGTGACATGCAGTTGTTTTTGAAATTAATAAGATTAATAGAACATTAACAAAGTAATTTTCATAATAATATTCTCCTACTGGTATTCTTCTAAACTAAAGGAAATACACCCTTAATCTTCTAGATGACACTGAAACACTTTCTTGTAAACCATAATCTACTCCTTCTGAACCTTCATTAATTAAAACTACATGATTCTGATTCCCCAGATTATCCTGATGGATCACAATTAAGAAGATTAATAGGAAGGTTAATTTATTTGAAAAAAACTAGACCTGATATTAGTTTTGTTGTGCAACCACTTAGCAAATTTGTGTGTAAACCTAAACTTATTCATCATAAGACTGCTTTAAAAGTCTTACATTATTTAAAATCTTCACCAAGTAAAGGTTTATTTTATTCATAGGGTTCTAGACTTCACTTTTCTGCTGCATGATCTTGATGTTAATCTCAAAACATCAGCATCCATTTATTGTCAACCCAACCTTTCATTAAAGGAGCAAAAATATTGAGATAGATTGTCACATCATACGGGAAAAGATCAATCAAGGGTTCATCAAATTGTTTCCAGTTTCGTTTTCTGCTCAGATAGCAAATATATAAAAGGAGTATCCTCCTCCTTCAATTAGGTTGTAATCATTTTTTTATTTTACAATGATTCAATAAATGAGGTGCACAAAGTTTATGATTTAATAGACATAATAACAATGGGAAAAGGGGAAACAACCAAATGAGCTATGGAGAGTTTTAGAAGAAAACGGAAGAAAATAATGAGAATGATTCAAAATTTCAAATGTCCCTCCAAAACTAGAAAATCATTTATTTATACCAAGCAATTCAACGAATGCAAATGAAAAGTCACGAAACAATTCAACTAATTAGATACGTTATCGTGAAAGAAGAGTATATTTTTGAATTATCACGTTGGAGGACGACTATTCTCCTTGACACATAATATAATGAAGTTTTTTTTGTTCAACAAAATCATCTTCGGGATAAACTCATATGTCTTCGACAATATAATACCAAATATCTTCTCTAATAGAATCATCAATGGATTGTTCTCATACATCCTCGACAAAATAATAAGTCATCCTTTTTAGATAAAATCTTCTTCGGATTGTCCGCTAAACTCAACAAAATCCAGCATTTTGGCTAAGACGTCATTCTTCGGATTGTCTCTTAGACTCAACAAAATCCAATGTTTTGGCTAAGACGTCATTCTTCGGATTGTCTTATGCGACTCAACAGAATTCAATGTTTCAGTTAAGACTTCATTTTTTTATGTCATCATTAGATATGCAAAGTCGGCCCAAGTCCAATCCATCATAAATCTAGACCTAGTAAAATGTCAAAACTTGGTCAATACTTCTCCTTCAAGCTAGCAACAACTAGTAGAAATAATTGCCAAGATCGAGGCAAGGACAACGGCGGAAGGTCAAGGGAGATGTTTCTACAATTACAATCGCGGTCATAAACATCTCAGCTCCTCAGGAATATCTCAATCCTCTTATGATAGAGGCAAATGTACACGATTCTCGGATTACGTACCTATTATTTTATTTTTCTTGCTTATATACTTGAACGTCAGAGTATTCACATGTGCAATTTCCGTCAACTCATACAAAGGGATGTTCGACCTTTTGTTGTGCAAACATAAAATCAACATTACATACTATCTATGGTTTGGACTTGATAATAATAAAATTGATAGGGATGAGTTTCACTAGATGATTAACTCAAGTTAACAACTTGAATAACTACTGAACCGACTTATCGAATCATTACCGAATTCTCTAATGTATCTTTGCCCTAATTCTTTAGTGACAAAATCATTAATTTCAAAAAACTCCTAATTCCTTAGTGAATTTAAGATTAGAATCAAGCATGAATGAACAAGAATTCTCAATTGGTTTCAAGGCATCTATTCCTAGATTACAAAGGCAAGATTTTCTTATCTCAAGCGTTTATAAATTCAACTTCTGTCTCACAATATAAATCGTAGATCAATTAAATGGTGATTAATCAATAAAAGCATTAAGAACTGAGATAAGAAAAATGATTCAATAAATTTCTACAATAATCAAAATAAAGTTGTCATCTAGATAATTTCATCCCTAACAATAGAGAAATTGGCCGCTCATGGCTTGATTACAAATAATAAAAAGGATTGAATGAATTACACGTAAAGGTGGAGGATGAGAAGCTTCAACTCCAGTCCTCTAGGTCAAACAACACCTTCTCAGAACCTCACTAAGTATTTCTCTCAAATGAACCTCACTAAGTATTTCTCTCAAATTTCAATGTAAAATTCTCCGACCCCTTTCAAAATATGATGTTTGGGCTTAAATAGGCAACCTGAAACGTGAAATTGCGCCAAGGCGCAATCTGCCAGCAGCGAAATGGTCTTGAACTCAACTGGTTGTGCCTAGACGCATACTGGTAGCAACACTAGTTTTCTGAATTCTGATTGCACCCAGATGTAAAATGACAGCATTGACATTTCTTCTTCCAAATTTGCATACTTGTGAAATGACTTTTATGGTTGACTTTCCAAAACTCCTTAGACATCTTACGGCTTCTAAAACTTAATGTCAACCTGTTAAAACACACAAATAAACCAAATGCTCCAATGGTTGTCTGGTTACAGAAAAATCAACACAAATTAATTTTTTTCTCTAAATATCAGATGATGATAATTTTTACTGTAAAAAGACTAAAACTAATTCAAAACTAAGAAAATCAATTAAAACAAAGTCTAAAACTAATGAAAATTAATATGAAAATGATGAGTAATCACATTCCAAAAGAAACCCACAGTTTCTAGTTCTAGCTCTGAGTCAAAGTACAGAGCTTTGACCAGTCTCACTTATGAAATGCAATGGTTGCACTTCTTGCTGTATGATCTTGATGTTAATCTCAAAACATCAACATCCATTTATTGCGACAACAAGCCAAGTCCAACTATATATCTTGGTCACAACTCAATATTTCATTAAAGGAGCAAACATATTGAGATAGATTGTCACATCATACGGGAAAATATCAATCAAGGGTTCATCAAATTGTTTTCAGTTTTGTTTTCTTCTCAGATATATATTTACCAAACTCCTGTATATGGTCCTTCTTTTGGCAAGCTAGTGTCAGAGCTAGGACCATTGGATGTTCATAGCCCAGCTTGAGGGGGAATGTCAATTATTGCCTTCCCTTTTTCCTAGCTATATTTCTATTTTACACCTATTAGTTCTCCTTAGATTTAGGTTCAATAACTAATTTACTGTTTTGAGATTAGTTTTCTATTAGTCTATTTTTATATAAAAGGAGTATCCTCCTCCTTCAATTAAGTTGTAATCATTTTACAATCATTTTTGCACTCAGTTTATGATTTAATAGACATAAGAAAAGGGGAAAGCACCAAATGGGCTATAGAATTTTAGAAGAAAACGGAAAAAATAATGCGAATGATTCAAATATCCCTCCAAAAAAAATCATTTATTTATAACAAGCAAATCAACAAATACAAATGAAAAGTTACGAAACAATTTAACTAATTAGATACTTTCCTTTGAAAGAAGAGTATATTTTTGAACCATTTTATTGAAGGACGACTATTCTCCTTGACACATAATATATTGAAGTTTTTTTTTCTTCAACGGAATCCTCTTTGGGATAACCTCAAATGTCTTCGACAATGTAATACCAAATATCTGCTCTAACAGAATCATCATTGAATTGTTCTCTTACATCCTCGACAAAATAATAAGTCATCTTTTTAATAGAATCTTCTTCAGATTGTCTGCTAGACCCAACAAAATCCAACATTTCGGCTAAGACTTCATTCTTCGGATTTTCCGCTGCGACTCAACAGAATTCAACGTTTCAGCTAAGACGTCATTTTTTATGTCATCATTAGTATGTAAAGTCACCACGCCATCCCCACTTATTGTCGACTTGAGGGACAACTCTTCTGGACTTGGCCTAAGTCCAATACATCATAAATCTAGACCAACTAAAATATCAAAACTTGGTCAATACTTCTCCTTCAAGCTAGCAATAACTAGTAGAAATAATTGCCAAGAACAAGGCGGGGACAACGATGGACGGTCAAGGAGACGTTTCTACAATTATAATCGTGGTCATAAACATCCCAGCTCCTGAAGAATCTCTTAATCCTCTTATGATAGAGGCAAATGTACACTACTCTCATATTACTTACCTATTATTTTATTTTTCTTGCTTATATACTTGAACGTGAGAGTATTTACATGTGCAATTTCCATCAATTCATACGAAGGGATGTTAGACCCTTTCCCTGCTTATATACTAGAACGTGAGAGTATTTACATGTGCAATTTTCATCAATTCATATGAAGGGGTGTTTGACCCTTTCCCACAAATGAAATATCTAGATCCAATTCGGATCAATCATCAATGTGTTTTATTGCTACTTTATTGCAAGACTATTACTTTTTTCACTCTATGTGTTTCTCGCGCACCATATTTTATTCTGAAAATACGCTTCGGAATTTATAATTTGAAATCTATTCCTAGAATTTTTCGGATTATATAATCCGAAAATAGCTTTTACTAGAATTAATATAAATATTGGTCTATTTTATATTATTTAGATGCTAAAATGATAAAATAAATGTAAATACAAATGAAAATAAAAGGACAAAACAACACATATAAAATCTCATTTTATTATTATATCAATACATTTACAATAAAGATGAAACTTAAAGCTTATTACATAGAATATTCAAACACCTAAAACTAGTTTATTACAAACCTAAAACTAAATCTGCAATACAAAAAGATGGAGGGAGAAAAGCTAAACCAATGGTGCAAGATGAAG
>Ga0099826_10000730_pt1 | contig 17282 bp, 13 predicted proteins | sample Mtrugardesep15_FD_76830 | JGI IMG/M metagenome (GOLD analysis project Ga0099826, IMG submission 76830) | Root nodule microbial communities of legume samples collected from California, USA - M. trunc garden sep15 | ecosystem: Host-associated > Plants > Roots > Nodule | place: USA: California... | reverse complement strand
CTAGTCCCCTAGTAATTCTAATCAGTGCATCAGTTCGAACAAAATTCAATTGCAACACATAAAGCTCATCAAGAAATGATTTTAATTGGTGTCCTCTTGGTTATGTCATTTATTAGTATAGATTTTATTTGATTTTTTCCTTTTTAACGTTCAAGCTGATGTGTCTTAAAGAATAATTTTAATTGGTTAACCGTGTAAAGTTTTTTTACTCTGTCAGAGTATTCCAATTAAACTCATTTAAATGGTGCATTTGGTTTTAGGATGATTATGTACATAAGCAACTAAAAGATCCATATGTAACGTTTCACAATGTTAAACCACCGGTGCCTCGGAGGCCATTGGTTAATGAAGTCAAAAAAATGTTTTAAGTTTAAAACAACATTTTTTACACAAGTACCAATACAATAGTACCATATTTGCCAATGCATCGTGACACTCATTAGCATTTCCCATTTTTTAACTATTTGGATTTACAATTTTACATTGTAATCATTATGTTACACCAAATTATTAAATTATTCTGATATACAATTTTACATTGTAATTTGGTTTTTTATTTTTGTAAATAGAAAAAATATATATAAATACGAAATCGGAAAAACACCTAAAAAAAAGTACTATCATAAAACTTTATACAACCAAATAAGGAACAACCCAACCAAGTCTCTAGAGACCAGGAAAGCCACTAGTCCACACAAAAGAACAACCAATTGAACACCACAATCTACAAGAGAGGCAGTAGAGGATGGACCCCTCCATAAACCAGAAATGCTCTGCAGATTGGGTCCCACCCAAACCACTAAAGCACATATCAGATCCATCTCTGTCAACCACATTGGCCATTATTGACGCCGACAAAGAATTGGCACCACCTTTCACTCATTGATAGAACAATGATGTCTAAGGTGTTTTCAGAAGAACCACTTTTAAGACTGGAATTGGATCCTCAACCAGTTGCTTAACATCAATGAGGTTACATGAAAAAATTATATCATTTTGGACTTTTCAGATGGACCACACAGTTGCATGCCTGACGAAAATAAAATCTTGCCGAGATTGATTGTGCATTCCTAAGGACAAGAAAGCTTGAAACAACCCCACAAATTTTGTGAGGTTGTTTCAAGCTTTCTTGTCATTTCTAGATCTATCTCCCCTCCCATGGCACTTAAATCCCCAACAATAGTCGATTGTTGTTTCGAAACTTGAAACAACCTAGGGAACCGATGTTAGATGGGTTCATGAACCTACTGAAGTATCCCCCTCAAAAGAAGGTTCTCCCCCCATTCCTCACGACCTTTAAAACTCCCTCTACAAACCAATCTAGTTTGAAGTTTGAACCGGCCCCCAACAAGAAAATTAGGAAACCAATCTTGTTGAAGGAATTCCCCAATTGAGCTAAGAGGGGAGATAGATCTAGCAACACCATACCTAATTCTCAATATCTTGTTTGTGATAAAAGCAAGGCTAAAACATAATACTTTAAGAAACAAAAGTTTATCCCACAATCATGCTTAGGAAAATCAAAAAAATCCTTTCTTAATTGATATTTTAATGACAACAAACGTATTTGAGCATAAGATTGGATTTATTAACATCATATATTAAAAGGTGGAATGTTGAGGATTTTGGCAATTCGAAGTTTAGGATTTCGCAATTGGTGGAGCAGATTATGATCCTAGTTATAAAGGCTGAAGAGTGGGTCCTTATGATTGTGTATGATTGGAAAGTGCACCAAATTGTACTCAAATAATAAAGTAGTAAGTTATCGTCTTCACTAGGATTGTCGTTCAACTTGGTAATTAGAGGAATTTATTTTAAAGTAAATAAAAGAAGAGACTTATAGGTCGTTTCATGTTTTTTATTGTCCTACCTAATTTGAGACTAGGTTTTGTTGATTCAGAGGTATAACGACGATTAGGGAATCCTTGAATCTCCCTACATCTCTAATGGAATTAACTTGATTGATTATTAGTTTATGACTCGTCTTTTTGGAATTAAGAAAGTAGAACATGACCTTGTAATAAATCAGTGGAAGTTTACTTTATTATCGTCGCAATTCAACCAGTTACAATTGCATCATTCCTTTAAGATGACTTTTAGCCCTAAATTCATACTTAGATCCAATTAAAAGAATTTAAATTATAAATTAAGCAATTTACTACTGTCGGGATCGAACGAAATTAGGGTTGTTAATCATACTAACCTCCATCTAAGACGTGGTGTGGTATATAAACAAACATATAAAAATTAAATCGAACTTTAGATCATAAACCAAATAAAAACACTTTATTAATGAAATCCAACAAATAAGAAGAGTTTCATCGTGGAACCTTAATCGAAGAGGCTCAGTTGCACATAGAAACAAACATCATTACAAAACAATATAAAAACATACACTAGAGAGAACAAGAGTAAGATGGAGATCATCTGCCTTGAAGATCTGATGCTTGATCCTTGCCTTGTACTGCTATCTATTTGAATGGCTAGAAGAATGTGCAAGGGTCTCTATTTATAGTACATCATTGCTTATGGGTTAAGAGAAGAAAACTAAGGTTTTTCCACTAAAAAACGCTTAAAAACCATGCAACCAGCAGTACCAAATGCTGCCTCATGCACAAGGGTGCATGTCGTTGGCGCTGGTGCACTTTTGGCAGCCCCTCTTGTGTGAATTTTGCAATTTCCGTCCCTTTTTTAGCGTTATTCCGTCTTGAAATGCCTTGAAACATAAAATAAATTTTATTCACTTTGCATTGTCTTAAAATACCTTATAAGAACCATTTATCTTCAATCTTCATTTCCTCAATCCTTCACGTGATGTCTTGTTTTGCCGATTTACATGATTTCTGACTACAATGACTCAAAACACCTATGGAGGTGCATGATTTAGGATAAAACTAAATTACAATGACTCAAATTAGAAGAATACAAAAAGTTCCTCAAACCATGGACAACTCCTCTAAATGACTTCTAATTTTTATTCAAATGCAAAGAAAATAACTAAATATATAGCCTAAAATATCACATGATGTTCCTTCATGACAACCCTAAACTTAAATCATTCGATATTCTCAAGCAACAAAATAGAAAGAAGTTATAATATTCATGAATTTAAGAATTTGGAACATACCGTTCCGGAGATGCTGCTCAAATTGTTACTCTTCCGACTCCCAAACTTGACTAGCTTACCACTTCTATGCAAGTGGGATAGACTTAGAGAATAACTCTTACTTTCAACCACTTACATTTCCAAGATACACGTATATACCTCCTAAAGCAAGTGGGGTTTGTCAAGGCATTTCCCACACTCCGGTTGTCATGTAATTTTACCTTGCTATGAAATTGAAGCAATTATAAACAAACGTTCAAGATACATATTACCACACACACATATAAAAGTCTTTTCAAGGTTATAATGTGACTTATATATTTGAGAGAGTAGGCTAACGAACATTTTGGAGTTAGTTTCCTAAGGATTCCCTATTTGAAATACCTCCTTCCAACTCGTAACTTTGATTCACAATGTCACAAGGAATGTTTATGAGGTACTAGCTTTTATGCCAAACAAGACAAATGGATACCAGTAGAACTAATTATTCTTTTTTTTATGAGACCAAACTTTTGTTGGCTCTTCTTGTTCTATTTTTGTGTGTAGACCATTAATTTGATGTTTTATCTACAGTTTGTTTTTTAATTTTTTTCTTTTCATAACCAAGTTATATTGGTACCCCGCCCCAAACTTAAGATGTTGCTAATTTAAAATAGAAACCCCAAACTTAATTTCAAACCATGATAAATATTTCACTCATCTATCTAACTCCAAAGAAATCAAACAGATGCATCATTATAGGGTTCAAAACTTGTGACATGATTCAAATCACATAAGTAACAATTAAAGAAATGATGCATGGAGGCTCGAAGTGGTTTCACAAAGGATATATATAACAATAATAATTTAGGGTGGCTTGGAAAAGGCTTCATGTACCAACACAAATGTCTCGTGTGTATGATAATATAACCGATAGTCCATACAACATGACCGAAACTTTGAGCAAAAATAGCAATCCACATGAAACACACATTTATGAAAGAATATAGTAGAAACTGGAATATATATTTGGGGAATGTCACTAGTTATGCTATACATAATTAAATGGTGAATATTTATGTGTATCTTCCGTAGCAAGTCCAAGAAGTTATCATACTTTTGATCTTCAGAAGTAAGCTAGCCCTCTAGTGTTAATGGTTGGAATAATTCTCCAAGGCTAAAACAAATATTTTGGAAAAGGAAATGTTATGGAATTCATGTATAACCAACGAGCTTAGTCGCGAGTTAGCAAACAATAAAAGTAAATAAATTGTTATATGGAATGCCTATGTAAAATAAATGACTGAAAAATAAATTTATATGTTGCCTCCCATTCATCGTGTGTTTAGCGTCACAAGCTTGACGAAATTGTCTAAGGCGAGCTTGTGATCCCCAAACCTTCATGCTCCATGTCATCTTCTTCCTCTTATTTATCTATCGATCCATACTTCTCTCCTAACACCTCCACAAAGTTGACCCACTCTTAAAATTTTTGGAATTACACTTTTAAGGAACTGATCACTTTGTCTTTGCTCGGTTATTCCCTATCAGTTTCTTCCATCAAACGCATCTCAGATTCATGAACTTCGATGAGCCACATGATGTTGTCCCATATCATAACACGTTCACAAGTATTAAATATTGAATTGTGAATGGTCCATGCCAATCTTTCTTAAAATGTTAGGATTTCAAAGCATTGTTTTATATCCTGTTGCAAAGGATGGTTTTTCTTTAAATGCTCCTTTCACCTGAGCTAGATACTCTCATATTCTTGTTTTATCACCCATCTCTTCATTCGACTCGTTAGTTTGTTTAACTTTGTGCCTTTTGAGAGTTGTGGTTCTTTGTGAATACCTTACCCTTGCCATTTTGTATGTTTCATTGGAAAGTGTTCCATCTATGTTGGCAGAAACATTATAGGTCTGAGAATCACCATTTGATCTGATCACGATCTTCCCTTTCTCTACATCAATGAGTGCTTGAGAAGTTGGAAGGAATGATCTTACCAATAGTAAAGGACACTCTTGGTAATCTGTCATCTCCATAATTGTCATATATGTAGGAAAAGAAAAAAATTCGACTTTTACCTGTACATATTTGATCATGCCATTGACTTGAGTTTTTGAACCATCTGCAAGTCTTACTATATCATTGCTTGGTTGTAGATGTAGTCTTCCGATCTTTTCAAAGGTCTTAAAGGGCATTAGGTTAATGTTTGACCCTAAATCACATAATGCTTCACCATTGTGAATGTCATTGATAGAAATAGGAAGGTTGAAACAACCAGGGTCTTCTACCTTAAGAGGGTTTTTTCCTTTTGAAAATTTTGTAAATTATTTCAATAATTCTTTTATGTACGATTGTTCTTCTTCTTGTTCAATGAATTTGTTGAGTAACTTTAGGATCACTGTTATCAATTCTAGGATTGGTATCTCTCTCTCTCTCTCTAATTTTTGTAAGCCTTCAACTAATTTTTGGAAAACATTCTCCAATTCGATCTTTTCCTTATGTTTCTTGTCCTTACTATTTTTAGACTTTATACTTGGATTATCTTCAAGCAGTTATTCAACTAGCAGGAATTTCTCCCAACTTTTTCTCCATTCAGGTTTTTGCTTCAATGATACTAGAAGTTATGGTGTTAAAGCTACTTTCCTAAAGAGGTTGTATAGGTGTTGGTGTCTTTGAAAGTTTTCTTTTCTTCTCTAAAGATGCAATTTTCACTCATAAATTTTTGCAACATGCATTGAATGAAGGACTCCACATCTTCCAGTTCTTTGTTGTTATTATCTTTGCCATTTGAGCTACCTGTGGTTTATTATTCCTTCTCTCTGCTTTCAACATCTTCCTCGTTCACAACCATTTTTCACCTTTCTCCCTTTGGGTTATCTAAGGTAGTTATGAAGATTCATACTCTAGACATATTAGCAAGTTGTGTGGAAATTCTCCCAATTTTCCTCTTGATCAATGCTTCATTATTTTTTTGCGCTTCTTCTTAGTGTTTTGAGATGGCTTCAGTTTGAATTTGTGTTCTTTGCATATATTGGATTATGACTTCCTCTAAACTCTTCTTAGGTTGTTAATGATGTGGTATTGAGGTGGGACTAAGAGAATTGTTTGCTCTCCGTGAAATATTTGGATGTTCTGCCCAACCTGGATTGTAAGTATTGGAGTAAGGATTTCTTTGTTGTCTAGTGTAGACACCCACATATTTGACCATCTCTTTAGATAACCCCAAAAATTTTGTAAGCCATGCACCACTTTCATGAACTTTCTCACAAAAGTCATAACTTACAACTTTGATTGACAACTTTGCTATCTCTTACGCTTCCAACCTCTTATCTAGTCCTTCAATCTTGTCAATAAGGAGTTTGTTGCTATCTAGTAAGGCATCATGTGTTTACAAACTTATAACTCTATGCTTCTTAACAACACTCATAGTCTCGCTTTGAAGGTGATACACGTTTAAGGATACATTATCAATGAGCTCTAAAATTTCTACTGTTTTGTTCTTCATGGTACCTCCAGAAGATGCGTCTTAGAGCATGCAGGTTGTTGGCTTAAGACCATATATGAAAGTCAATGCAATTTCCATTTCTGAAAACTTTGTGTCTCGGACAATGCTTGAGTAGTAACCTGTATCTCTCCCATGCATCATAGAGACTTTCTCCATTTTCTTGTTGGAAAGAGGCAATTTCTTTCCTTTTTTCAAGGTATTTGGTTATTGGAAAAAAACGACAAGGGAATGCTTTCTTCAAATCAACCCAAGTAGATATGGTGCCACTTGGTAGTGCATTGAGCCCATCCTTCACTCATCTACTTAGAGAGTAGAGAAACAAGTGGAGCCTTTTTCAGACACCGAAACTCCTAGATGTAAGCTTCTAGAAAGTGTGTTAGGTGAGTATTACAATCTTCATATTTCGAACCTTAGAGTTGGTTCTCCATTAGAGCGGCGAGATATGAATGTTTGATGTCAAAGAGAACTGGATTTACCGGTTGGACCCTTCAGCGACTTCTTCAATAATGTCGAGTCTCATGTTATATCCTAGTGTTATGTGTTTTATGTCTCCCAATGGATGTCTCTATAAATAGTTCAGTTACAGTGGCTACCGGGGCTACCCAAATTTGTAATGAAATCATATTACATTCTTGTTGTTTAACTAGTAAATTTTGTGAAATACCTCTCACAATTTATATAATATTGAATGTCTAATTTGATAATATTGTCAACTTAATAAGAATATATAGGGTCACATACATCAAGACAAATTGATAAGAGACTAAAATAAATAAGTATGACATATTTGTTATTCAATGGTGCAATCTTATGATGAATTAACGTGAACTAGATACAAACGTACACCAAATAAGAACATAATTGATGTCTTCGCTTTTGATGTACCAACTAAATTATAAAACTGAATAAAATGATCCGATAACAAAATCGGATGAGCCGAGTCAAGACTACTTGTTATCATAATGTTAGAAACTACTTGTTAATGATAATGATATTGTATATTAAGACTAGAGAAAAAAAGGAGGGGGTGGGACTTGGGTTCAAGTCCCACTAAAGTGTATTTGGAAAACTCTCTGATAGGGTTTGACGCTTTCATGAGCGCAACATTGCTTTTGTTTTGATTTTCTTCATTTATTTGCATCAAGGGTGATCACGTTTCTACTTGTTGCATTCACTTGATTTCGAATTTTATCAATTAAGATTTGATTGGTTTCTCCATAGAAGGATAATTGGTGGGAAGGGCAATCGGTGGACAACCTTTCTACGGTTAGCTTTGTTGGTGTTTTCAATTCTATTCGGTGCTTTTAATTATTAATATTGCTAGCTATTAAACTCTACAAATTATCCTGAAATTTGGTGGTGAATACAAGCATCAGTTTGGTTACTACATAAATTCCATTTGTTGACTCACGAAGGGCTACTGCAACTTTGCTTGCCTCGCCATGTTTGATTGGCAGGCAGAGTTTGCATTACAAGTCCCTTCTTCAGCAACCGCAACAGCAACGTCTGCTTCTGTTGTTGCGGCCGTTTCATCGGTGCCGAGTGCAACTGTTGCGGTCCCAACTCCTGCTCCAGCTTCCATTCATAAACCTTGTTTGTTCAGGTCCTCCAGGGTTCGAAGGTACAAATTTTCAAACCTCTTCATGTTCCATTTGTTTGTGGGGAAACTTTGTCTATCAAAATTACTAATGACGCATATTCTAGACGTTTAGAGGCTTGCAAAATCAACCTTCGTGGTAGACTAGTTTTAAACAAAGGGGACAACCCTTATTCATCCAAGGATATATTCGCAAAGTTACAGAAAGTATGGAAAGTTAGTTACAAATAACATAATCAATGGAAAAATTAAAACATACATAAACTGGATTAGAGATGATGAAATTGCCCCTTCTGCAGTCTTTTAAGTGTTGAAATCGCACTTTTGCTCTCCAAAATTGTAACCCTAGTTTCTAAAACCAACTTATGTTTAAATAGGAAATCTTTTCTGAAGCCAAAATCGCGCCACGGTTGGAATAAATCGCGCCACGATTTGTCTTAAACCCTAATTTGTGTTCCAGATCCTCCTCAAAATCGCGCCATGATACAGGAAATCGTGTCACGATTTGGTCTTCTCAAAAACATGCCTCTCTGCCAAGAAATCGTGTCACGGCACCAAGGAATCGCGCCACGATCTGTTCAAATCAGCTCTTCAAAATTTCTTTCTTTTAACACCCCTGGGCACTTCAAATTGCTTGTGAACTCTATCAAAATGTCAAAATAAGTTCATAAAATTACGTAATGACAGCATGTCATCATGTACTTCGATTGTTTGAATGGACAAGGGACTTTATTATTCACATGCAAAGGTAAACACATAAGCAAGTTTGAATTCGTTTGTTGGAATTACCGCAAAAGTATTGGATGGAAAAGACTTTATATGAGATTGTTTGGGGAGGTCATGAAACCATTATTGATTGACAATGTGATGAAGAACAGATTGTTTGGTCACTATGCATGGGTTTTGGTGGATTTGGATTTGTCAAAGGATATTTTTTATGAAGTTCTTGTTGAACAGGAGGGCTTTGCATTCCTAGTTTCAATAGAATATGAGGGGCTACCGAAATTTTGTACACAATGTCACATCTTTCCGTTGGCTTCATCCGAGGAGAGCTGAGAATAATTAGCATCAGACTGACAAAGGGAAAAAAACGGTTAACTCACATAGGACAACCCGGAGGGTATTGGCTCCTCCAAGGCATTCGAAATTCCGGCACTAATTCCATAACCAGACGCACATGCATAAACACTACAAGTGGCTACATCTCAGTAGGAGAATACGGAGGATATTCCCACTCCGGTTATGCATACAATAGCAGTAGAACTTGCTGTTCCGATTAATAATGATGAGCCACAGTTAGATAGGCAGCCATCGGTTATGCATACAGTAGCACAATAAATTGCTATTCTGATTGATAATGTTGAGGAGCATTTAGAGAGGCAGCCAGGCGTGACGTCCCCTGTCAGGTCTAGCGCCACTTTTAGTATGTCGTTATAGAACATGACTGATGAAATAGTTCGACTGTAGATTATTGTTAATGAGGATTAGCCCCTTCTCACTTTGGTCTCTGATTTCCAAAACATTCAAGATTATTGCTGATATGGATGCTCCGGTGGAACCGGTTTTACAAAAGGAAATGGAGTGAAAGATTTATTACTAAACAGTGCCACAATATCTGTCCATGATGATTGAGAGGTGCGAATTGCGAAGGACTAACATATCCAGCCAGTTCAGATTAGTTCAACACTTCGTCAGCAGCATCAAGAGGTTCACAGTAACAACAACATCCAGCATGATTTGGAATTATGGGCAAGAATTCAAGAATATGATCAAAGGACTGCAGACGAGGGATTTACACAAGTCTTAACTAGGAAACATAAACAAACGACGAAAAAACAAATCTTGGGAAAGTCGCCATATAAAACCCGTGCAAGGGGTGATCCTCCTTCATCTTCCCAATGAATTTATTATATTGGAATGTCAGTGGTCTTGACAATTCAGATACAAGAATTGTGTTGAAAAATTTATTATTGGTTTGCCTAATTGCATATTTCCTTAGTCTATTATTGTTTGCTCTCGCATTTTTCTGTTTGTTTTTTCTTTGAGGATTTTGGTCTAGTCCCCCCTCTTATTGTATATATTTTTCCCTTTTTTTAATAAAATTTTATAGTTTAGCGGCATAGGACGGAGGTTTCCTGTGGTGCCAGCCTAGTTGAGATGTCGGTGTTTTCTTCTGATGTTTGTCCTTACTCCCTGCATAGCGGAAAAAGAAAAAAGAAAAGACTAAAGAAAAATATTATTTGAATTTTAATTATAATAAAATGGACTGGGACAAGTATTCACTATCTTGTGTGTATTAAATTTCCCTAGCTAAACTATTAAAAAAATTTAAAAAAATTATTAAGGGAAGGCAAGTGTAGATTTTAAAATTAGAGTAGAGGGAGTGTAAAAGTATATATTTTGATAAGAGAGGAGGGTGGTGTAATTTAAATATCTATCAAAAAAGAGGAATATAATTTACTCTTTTTAATTTTATTAGTCTATAAGTACTCAATTTAGTTTGTAATTTAACTTGTTCATGAGAAGAAAGAGAAGAGGTACATAGCATAATATGATTTTCTCTGGCGATTAGAAAAATATTGTTCATCATCTTTTGTCACAAACAACCACCGCCCTACCCTAAACCACCACCATGGCCAAAAAACCTTTTGTTCTCAACTGGAGATGTCTTATAGATTCTGATCCACCTAAGACCGCTCAAAAACCACCAACAATCCCTCGACAAAACACACAAAAAAAAAAAAAACCTTTGCCCAATCCCTTAACACAGTTTGCGATATCCCTTTGAGTCAACTACCAAAACCTAGCCTAAAAGGAAACAAAACAACAATTTCAATACGAGATGAGAAATACTTCAAAGGTTTTGGAGACATGCAAACACAACATGCATGCAAAGGTTGTTTGGCCAAAGGGTGCAACCCCTTTGATAGTCGTTGCCTTGAGAGATAAGTTAAAACCTCTATGGAAAACCCTGGGTCGGTGGGGAGTGATATCAATAGGTAAAGGGTACTATGAGTTCTCTTTCTCATCGTTGGAGGATGCAAGAAGTGTCAGAACCATTGGATCCTAGAATCTCAACCCTGGTTTGCTCAAGCTTATTGCCTGGACACCTGATTTCAAACCTAGTGCGTAGAACAACACATAAACACAGGTATGGTTAAGAATTCATGGATTAGGTCAGGAATATTGGAGACCCAAAAACTTATTTGCTTTTGCTAGTAGCGTTGGGAGCCCTATTTGCACTGATTCAATCAGCAAACCTATGTTTGAGCGTATGTTTGATCATTTCGCTAGGGTTCTTGTTGATATAGATCTTTAAGTTGAATTAATTTATAGGGTCCTAGTGGAAAGAATAAGGTATGCTTTCTTGTAGATTTTGAATATGAAAAATTACCAGATTTCTGTACCAACTACAATATTATAGGTCATGATGATAGAAACTGCAGGAAGTTGAATGGAAGGGAGGAAGGAAAGAAAGAAAAAAAAACAAAGAAAATAATGAAGGAATGAATAGGAGGGAAGGCAAGGAACCTGTTAAGGAAAATGCATGGGTGGAAAAAAATAGAGTTGAAAATGAGGTTGTAGAAGTTGTAAATGTGGAAAATGAGAAAGAGGAGAACTTAATTGAAAATGCAGGAAAAAACATAGTTGAAAATGCAGAAAAAAAAACATAGTTGAAAATGAGTCTGCACAAATAGTGGAAACACGTGAAGCAGGGAAAATAGTGGAGATGAGATTAATGTTGCGGTTGGAAGCAATGAGGATTCAAATTCTCAAGCTTCTAAGTTCGTAGATGCAACAAAATTAAATGAGGATGACAATGAATCTTCGAACAATGACTCTCAACAAGGCATTCCACAAAGAATTCAAAATGATATGACTTTCTTGCATGTGTCATGAGCCAATCTAGCTGACCTTGATCATGAGGAAATTAATAAACAAAACCTAGAAAAATTTGAAGCAAGAAGAGAAGCTAAGAGGGTTATTGATACGGCCTTGCAAAGGGAAGATGCTGCCAACATTGAAGTAGCTGGTTTTCAATTGGTTACCAATAGAAAAGAGAAATTAGAAAGCAAGTACATCAGCTCCAAGAAGTTCATACTAAACCAGATCCCCGACTAGCCAACTCAAACCCTTCAGATGAAGGGCCTCTATTGGAATGTAAGGGGCATTGTTAACACCCCAACAAGGTTATCACCAAAAAGGTTAGTAATCAAACATAAACCTGACTTTGTCCTGATTGCTGAACCCTGGTTGGTCTTTAATCAATTCCCTCAAAACTGGCTTTAAAGGCTAAGGTTGAAACATTTTGCGTTGAATAATAGGGATAATTTAAATCTAAATTTATGGTGCATATGTTCCGCTGCATTAACTCTCAATATCATCTCTATAACGGATCAATAAGTCTGTTTTACATTATATAAAGACAATAAAACATTTGGGGTCTCAGCTGTGTATGCATCTACATCACATATGAAAAGAAGGAAACTATGGCATGAACTTCAGACTCTATATCAACAATATACACTTCCCTAGTGTTGTATTGGTGATTTTAACTCCATCATAGGAGCTCAAGAACACATAGGCTCAATCTCTCCTGCAAGGGCCCCTATGGAAGAATTTTTAAATTGGTCAGACACTAATAATCTTATTCATCTTCCCTCTAGAGGTGCTAATTTTACCTGGACCAATGGAAGAGGTGGAAGAAGGCACACAAAAAGAAGATTGGATAGGGCAATTTGTAAAAATTTGTGGCTGGATTTATGCACTTCCCTTAATGTTTCCACTCTTCTGAGGCACCAATCAGATCACTATCCTTTACTTTTGGAATTTCAGATTAGTCCAATCTTTTTTTTTCACAATTCAAATTCATGAAGTAATGGACCACTCATGATGATTGTATCAAGATAGTTGAGGATGTTTAGCATAGTCAAATTTATGGTAGCCCTATGTTTGTTTTGTCCCAGAAACTTAAACTTTTAAAAACAAAACTCAAAACATGGAATGAACAAACATTTGGTTATGTCCATGTCATTGTAATAGATGAAGAAGAGAAACTCCAGATGATTCAGGATGACATTGATTTAAATGGTCATTCAGGCTCTCTTATGGACCAACAACAACATGCGCATATAGAACTTCAAAAAGCTTTAGATAGAGAGGAAGTTTTTTGGCATGAGAAGTCTAAAGTTAAATGGCACCTAGAAGGAGATAGGAACACCGGTTTTTTTCCATAGAACCACCAAGATCAAAAACAAAACCAAAATTATTACTTCCCTCAGAGATGGTGACGGTATTATTACTAATCAAGAGAAAATTGCTTCAATTTTTACTAACTATTTTCAAAACCTTTTTAGTATTTATTTTGTTTTGTAGGAAAGCACAATGTGGAGGATTGCATACCAAACTTGGTCAATGATCAAACAAATAACCTAATTACTTTGATGCCTTCGGAAATTGAAATTCATGATGTAGTTTACGCTCTTAACAAAGATGGAGCATCGGGTCCAGATGGCTTTGGAGCTATTTTCTACCACACCTATTGGAGAATAATTAAGAATGATGTCATCAAGGCTGTTTAAGAATTTTTCATTCATGGAAAGCTTTTGAATAATTTCAACTCAAACACAATTGTCCTCATTTAGAAAGACAACAATGCAGATTCAGTTAATCAATTCAGACTCATTGCTCTAGCTAACTTTAAATTCAAGATCATGTCAAAGATTCTAGCATATAGGCTTGCTACTATCATGCCACATATCACATCAAGAGAACAAAGAGGCATTATCAAGGGAAGGAATATAAAAGATTGCATCTACTTAACATCAGAAGCAGCTAACTTGTAACAGAAGAATTCCTATGGAGGTAACATTGCTTTCAAGTTTGATATCTCCAAAGAATTTGATACTCTAGAATGGCCCTTTTTAATTAAAGTTTTACATACTTTTGGGTTCAACTATACTTTTTGTGTCTGGATAAAAGAAATTTTAGAGTCAGCTAGGGTATCTATCTTTGTCAATGGCAAGCAACATAGTTTCTTTTTTTGCAAAAGAGGTGTCAGACAAGGGGATCCCTTGTCCCTCCTTCTTTTTTGTCTTGCAGAAGATGTGTTGAGTATAAGTACAACAACTTTGGTCTCTGGGGGAAAGCTTGATTTGATCTCTGGTGCTAAAAATCATAAAATACCCTCACATACTTTATGCAGATGATGTAATGATTTTCTGTTGTGCTAAATTGTCTGGTATCTTAAACTTGAAAAATCTTTTTATAGAGTATGCCAATTGTTCTGCCAAAGTGTTAACCCTGCTAAATCTTCCATTTACACTGGTTCCTTATCTCCATCCAGATTAGATAATATTATCAACCATTTAGGTTTCACTATGGGATCTTTTCCTTTCAATTATTTAGGAGTTCCAATCTTTAGAGGAAAACCTAAATCAGTTTATTTACAACCAAATACTGATAAAATAAAAATTAAACTCTCATCTTGAAAGGCTTCCCTCCTTTCTATAGCTGGTAGAGTGCAACTTGTGAAGTCTGCCATACATGGAATGTTGATCCACATCATTTCAATGTACTCTTGGCTTGTGTCCTTATTAAAAGATATTGAAAAATGCATTGGAAACTTTATTTGGTCTGGTGATATTAAAAAGAGGAAAATGGTGAATGTTGTTTGGCACAAAGTATGTAAGCCTTATGTTGAAGGTGGCCTTGGAATCAGATCGCTCATTGCTCTTAATAACGCTTTCAATCTTAAGCTTTGTTGGGATCTTCACAATTCAGATGAGCCTTGGGCATATATTTCAAGATCCGGAGTCCTTCAAGGTAACAAAGTGAGAAGATATCACATCTACTCCTCTCTTTGGAGCAGTACAAAAGCATAACATGATGAAGTCTTAATTAATTCCTGCTTATACATTGGTAATAGACAGAAGATTAACTTTTGGAGGGACAACTGGTGTGGGAACGTGCTTGTCAATTTATTCAATATCCCGGAATATATTTATGAAAAACTTCAAGCTAAAATCTGTGATTTCATAGATGAGCATCAATAATGGAGCATTCCAACTGCAGTAACTTAATTATTCCGAGACATCAGTCAACTCATCTTGCAAGTAACAATTCCTAAGATTGGTGATGAAGATAAAAGAATTTGGAAAGCAAGTATCTCTGGTGAACTCTCTTTTAAAGAAGTGTATCTTCATAAAGCTCCTAGTACACAACATTTACAATGGGATAATAATGTTTGGTCAGTTGATACCCCACATTCTAATTCTCTGCTTGCTTGGAGGCTTATGCATAACAAGATCCCTACTGACGAGAATATGACGTGAATAGGATGTCGCATTGCTTCAATGTGCACCACTTGTAACAATGCTACTGAATTCATATTTCACCTTTTTTTCAATGCTCAGTAGCTATGAAGTTATGGTCTTGGCTAGCTTCTTTGTTGAACACTAATTTGCAATTTGCCACACATGATGATATTTGGAAATTGTGTGAGAGAAGATGAAAACCACAATGCAAAGTGGTTGTTAAGGTCGTCATCATCAACATTCTATCCACAATCTGGTTCATTAGAAACCAAGCAAGATTTCAAGACAAAAAAAATCCCTTGGAAATATGTTATAAACAACATCATTGTCGTTGTTTCACTTATAGGTAATAGGACTAATCTAACTTCATATGTCAATATGGCTGAATTTGTCTTTTTGAAATCTTTCAAGATTGATATTCACCCCTAGTGCCCTTCTGATCAAGGAAGTCATGTGGAATCCCCTTATCCCTTCTTGGATAAAAGTAAATACGGATGGGGAATTGACCAAGAACCCGACCAAAGCTTCTTGTGGTGGTGTTTTAGAGATCACAACAGTATTTTTCTTGGTGCATTTGCTCAAAAATTTAACACCAACTACCTTCAATGCAGAACCATTGGGAGCTATCACTGCCATTGACATTGCCGCTTCTAACCATTGGAGGAATATCTAGCTTGAAACTGATTCATAGCTGGTTGTTTTAGCTTCCAAAAATATGAATATGGTGATGTGGGGCTTAAGGAATAAATGGTTTGAACTATTTACAACAAGTTAGAAATATGAATTTTTTTAGTTTCACACATATATAGAGAGGGTAACTCCTGTGTACATAGTATGGCTAATGTTGGACTAGCATTTTCTTCATTTGTTTGGTTCCCCTCCCTCCGTGATTGTATTAGACATGACTATGGTAGAAACCGTCTTGGTATACCTAGTTTTAGGTTTATATCATTTTAAAAGGGTCTTGGCCTAGTCCCCCTTTGTTTTTTTGCTTCCCTTGTATATTGTTTCCCTTCTTTTTATATATACTAGCGAAAAGACGGGCACACTTTCCGCTTTTTTTATTGCGCCAACATTTGAAAATTATGAACAAAATTTTTTTTTAATGAAACTTTGGTTTGATTAAAAGTAAAATTATAAATGTTTGTTGCTTTTTCTTTTAATAATGACACGAATAACAATTTTTATTATAGAAAAGTTATTTTAGAGTATAATTGGAATAATGAAAAAGTAATTATAAATATACTCATCTAGTTTGTTACACTTTTTAAATAATAAAGGAAAAAAATAGATATACATATATTCATATCGTGTTTGTTTTCAAAAATAACTTTTAATTTGATTTATTTGAGATATTATAAAATGGTGTAGCCAATCAGTTGCATGAGTTTTTTTTCAAGTAAAATATACATTTATATTGGATAAAAATGGTGATTATGAACAAGAAGGTGTCATTAGATATCATGAATCATAATAAAATTTATCTATAAATTAAATTGAATATTATATTTTATTAATTAGAAAATGGTGAAAAAATAGCTTTTTGCGAAATAAATAAAATGGTAATAGTTAGTGTATATATATATATATATATATATATATATATATATATATATATATATAAAATTTTTCTCCAAAATTTTTATATTATGTGTTGAAGACATCTAACAATAAGTCAACTTTTTCTATTTGTACTTTTGAGCATGTCAAATTAAGATGGAGAAGTGAATGCAAAGCTGAACTCGGTTCTTGAAATTTTTTATTAAAGTT
>Ga0099826_10000727_pt1 | contig 17295 bp, 7 predicted proteins | sample Mtrugardesep15_FD_76830 | JGI IMG/M metagenome (GOLD analysis project Ga0099826, IMG submission 76830) | Root nodule microbial communities of legume samples collected from California, USA - M. trunc garden sep15 | ecosystem: Host-associated > Plants > Roots > Nodule | place: USA: California... | reverse complement strand
ATCCGCAATTGACAACACTGATAAATATCCTACTGATTCTGTAGATTGTCAAACCCATCAAAGTTTACCAATAGCCTCCATTTCAAACCTAAAAAACCATGTCCAAATGAATTCCACATGTGAAAATGTACTCTTTCCATAAGTTAAATTAAGCTTTCATAGACAATTTACTTTTCTAAAAAAAGGAAAATACCAAAGGACATCTTTTAATTAAAATCAGTACATCACTACTCAATTCAACATAAATATTAATTCTCTCTTCCCCTAAGCCTCTGTCTGGCAATGCCAGATTTTAAACTTATAGCTTATAAGCTTATAGGACAAAAAACACTTGTTTTGTTACATTTTGTTCTCATGAACTTATAGCTTATTTTGACTAGCTTATAACTTATTTCACTAAGATAATTCAATTAGCTTATAGCTTAAATCTTATGATTTATCATTTTTTTCTTTCAATTTTACCTCTGTCAACCTACTTGAAAAAAATTAAATCCTAATTAAACATATCTTTTTATATATCATTTCATATTTATAAGAAATATCAAACCAACAATTTTATCGAACACTACAAATTCAATTAACTAGCTTATCCGTCATAAGTTATAAGCTAATAAGCTATTTGCTATAAGCTAGATAGTAATAAAAAATTCGCGTAGATGTATAAAAATCAGTACAATGCTACCTTCAAGATTGATATAATGATCAAATCAACGAATTCCCCGTCGATCCGTCGTGCAACGAAATTTCCGGCAAGAGCCGCGGAGTTCAAGGACAGATCGGCGGAGAATGAGAGAGATCTAGGAGAAGGAGAGACGGAGAGGTTGTCGGCGGCTCCGGTGAGTTGACGGCGGTGAGAAAGGAGTGAAGTGTTGCCGGAGCGAGCGTGCGAGTGAAGCATGCGAAATGCGATTCTCACGAGAGTTGGGTTCTCGCTCGTGTCGAGCGTGTTTGCAAATTTGGCACGAACCAAGCGTGCGTGTTATTCACGGACATCGCATGCACGTGCAGATGTTTTTATTTTTTATTTTTTATTTATAAATAAGTATCAAATATCAATTTTAATTTTAATCTTTAAATTGTTAGTCCTATTTTAATTTAGTTTTGAGATATAAGATTCCTTAGTTTAGTCTTTGCTAATCAAATATGAAAAACTAAATTGATAGATGAGAATTTTCTTTTAGTAGATAAGAATTAAATGGAAGAATTTCATTAAGTTATATAGTTTAAGAATTAAGTTGAAGTCAGAGGGATAGTAAAAGAATTTAAATAGTTTAATTATTTTTTCATTAAAAACTAGTTTTTTTCTCTTTGTAATAATTAATATAAAAACAACTACTTAAAGGTTGTCAAAAAAATTATATGTATTTTTTTAGTTGTCAAATTTAGATTTTAGAAAGTTATCTCAACTCAACTTATTTCCACCTCTTTCTATTTGACCTTTAGTCTTGTGACCACATAAGACGGAAAAATAATATTTATTAAACGGTGATTTAGCCCTTCAAGCCAAATTTTTACGGTTTAATTCACGAGCTATACTTGTTTAGATACAATCACATTTACATGATTTGAGCACGCATACACACACAAATATACATACATGACCAAATGAATGATGTCAAGTGCAACAATTTTGAATATATGTGAGCTCTGGGAACGGCTGGGGGTACTTGCAGACACTCTAACACTCAAGTCAGTAGAGAGCAAATAATGAGGATTAGAGTTGAAATGAATCGTACCTTTGGGGACAGCGAATAGTCTCCTTGTATAGCGAGAAGGCGCAAGAGGCGTTTTTAGTGACACGTCGTGGGATTGACGATTACAGATTCGCACGGATCGTAACATCGAGCGAGATTTTATGAACAACGTGGGTGACGTAGCAATTCTGATGAACTTATATGTATTTTAGGAACAATGTTGTATTGTGCTTGTTTTATTTAACCTATATTTGTAATGAGGCTAACCATTTGCTCGGTCTAGAACAATATTAATCACTATTTTAAAAAATAAAATATTTATTTTATTCTTGTTTATTTTGGTACATTTAGCTTGTTATTTATGCATCACTGACTATACTTTGTATTCTTTTTTGATGATTTTGTTTTGCACGTCTTGTACAAGATGAATCACCAATGATAATTTAAGTTTCATTTTGGTATGTTCAAAAAAAATTTAGGATTGTGACCAAACACATATATGTGAAAAAATTTCACCAATATTTGCTTAGTCACACCCTTAAATGAATTTGAGTTTTTGTTTTTTAGGAAAAATAAATTTGAGGTTATTTATAAACTTACAAAAATTCTTTCAAAACAAACTCCAAAAAAAATCGTTATAAAAACAATCTTTAAAAAAAGAGTTATATTTATTTATCGATATATTAAAAAGAAAAACACATTGGAATTATAATCGCAAGCCCTAAGCAACAAACTACAAAAGCTGAGATACATGCAGCGAAGAATCAAACCTTCTGCTACTTCCTTCCCCTAAAGGCACAAATTCAGGTTTCTTCTTTTTCTTATTATTATTATAATTGTAATCTTAAATCCAAAAGGCTCTTCATTGTCTATTCATTCTCCACAAATGGTGGGTTGTTTTTATTCAAACAGTCTCACAACTATGACACCGATACACCATACACGATATTGACACGATGACATTGGTTATACTTTACGAAAATGACTAAACTGAACGATATGGCATGATTCCGTGTTGTGTCGGTGAAAAGTGTCGGACACGGCCTCAATCAAAAGTATATGTTCTAGTGTTTGTGTTAATAGATAAGCTCAAATAAAATGATAAGATCCAATAAGTCAATCCAAATTGAAACTAATATTGAAACATGGCTAGTATGGTAATATGGAGTTTCTGTCTATACATTATGCAGTTAAACCTATTTGTGATGGAGAGAGTTTGTAATTGTAGTTTCCTACTTCGTGAGAAAGTATCTTGCCCTAAACACTGCTTCAAATATTCCATTTATCAATAAAACACTCTTTCTTAGCAATGAAGAAGGTAGATTGGGCAAATTTGGAAGCATATCCTCTTAGCTTGGTATTTGCCGACAGTGACGGAGACACTATTGTATCCTTCAAGCTTAACAATCCTCCTTGTGATGACTCAAATGACCCTAATTTTACTTACTATGAGAAGATAGCTAGAACTCCATATATTGATCCAGAGCAATCTTATTATAGCCCCCGTGCTTATTTCGTGAAATCATTGACCGGAGACATATGGATGGTGAGAAGACGTAAAGTTGACAAGCATTCATTCAAACTTCATGTTTACAAATTGGAACTGGATGTCCAGAATGGAAAACTTGAACAAATAAACAAACTTGAGAGTTTGGAAGACAACATTTTATTTGTCGGAATTTGTGGTGATTCAATTTCTATGCCATCCTATTGTTTCTCCAAGTTGGAAAAGGATTCGATTTATTTTGTTTGTGAAGGTGATAAGAAGTATTTAGGGTTAGATATCTATAATGTGAAGGATGGAAGCTTTCGGAGAGAATCTTTACCACTTTCCTTCAAGTGGATGCAACTTTTTTGGGTTCTACCACAATTTCAATGGGATTGACCGGTTCACCATTAAGTTAGGTATTTCAATTAATGATCCATCAATATTAATTTTCATGTTCCTTTATCATCATCAATATTAACAAAGTATGAATTTATATTCTATCATTTTATGTTTGCTATATTTGGATTATTCATCATTTGTTTGTCTTTTGTTTCCATTTGTACAGGCATTTCTGACCTGAGATGAATGCAACTTGTTTTGAATTAGGGGCCATATTTAAGCAACAACAAAGGTCTTTGAAGACTTCCTTCTGGTATACTACATTTGTTCGGTGCTCACATTGCTGCCTATTTTATTTTATGTGGTCCATTTTTACCTTTTGATTGTCAGGCTCATGCTTTTGCTATCATGTCCCTATGATTAATTTGTTTTTTTTTTTTCCTGTACAAGACTATGATCTGTTTTATATATCTTGGCACTTCTTAATGAGTAAAGAAATCCCACTAATTCATGTCTGTGTTTTTTGGAGGTATTTGAACCTTATGTAGTCTTGTTGGCATTTTGTTGTGCCGAATTCGTAAAACAGATATTCAAAATAAAACATGCTTTGAAAATGTGCTCTGTTAGATATATCATATATTCGATTAATTTTTATGATTATTCTAATAATGAAGACCAAATCAGTGCATATCTCAACAACCTTAAACACACAATTATACTATCATTTGTATGAGTAACAACACATATGATTACAAATTATCTGAACAAAAAGACTTTTTGACAAAAAGCATTTTTGAAAGAATTGTTAGAAATTAAACTTTTCCCATCACCCTCTTGCTTCATGCTTATTATTACATCTAGAGTAAAAAATACAAGTAAAGCCATTGCTTCCGGAACTCTTGAAAAACAACAGGTCTTGGCCTTGTTGCTTCCAGAACTCTCCTTGAGTATTTCTTACACGCAATCCATTCCTCCGTCTCAAAAACGGTCATGTCGACATTGCATTTTAGATCTCCATTTGATGGCTTAGTCCACCGTGGAACTCCAATACTTATTCTAAATTGAATCAATGAGAAGGGATCCTTTTTTTGCCTCTTCTTCTAAAATTGAATCAATGATGTTGACTCTCCAAGCGTTGGTGGTATGGTCTTTAAGGTCCACCACACGCCAATTCTCTGTTTCATGAGAAACAGTAGATTGAATATATGATCACGGACCCATATGGGTCTTTCCACACGTTAACACAGTGTCCTACTTCTAGTTTGCAATGAACTCCTAATTTAACCACCACCTGCGAAGCATGGATGGATGCTACTCCATACGTATATAGCTTAGAAGACACGTGATACAGTAGCATCTAGGTTGGTGAATAACTTTCCAACCTTGCTTCCCTAGCATAGCTAAATTAAAACCATAGCAATGACGGAATCCCATCCCTCCATGTTCCTTCCTCACTGTAAGTTTGATCTTCTCATCCAATTAATGCCTCTGCCTGAATTTCTGTTCGTTCCCCACCGAAGAGTTAATCATATGTTCCGATTCCCCTCCTAAAGAAGACAGTACCAAAAATGTGCTCATGCAATATGTTGGAATAAACTGGGCTACTAACGTCACTAATACTTCTCGGCCTTCCTTTGAAAGATGCTTTCCTCTCCATTGCATAATATTTTTCCATGTTTGATCTCTCAAATAACCATACACCTTCTTATTATTGCGACCTATGGACAGTAGGCCCAGATACTTGTTAGTAACTAAGCATTCTGAAACTCCAAGGATAGATGTAACTCTCTTTCGGTCCTCCTGAGTTGTATTCCTATTAAAGTAAATTTTTTATTTTGAAAAATGATTGCTTGGAGGATTGATGCTCTCCAATTGATTGCTTGCCCCTGAAAAAAAAAATCGGCAACAACTAACAAGCGTGTGAGGATTGATGCTCTTTTACACACTTTGACACCATGGTTATATATCACCTCTCAACTCAGCTCTCTTTAGTAGGGTGGTCAGTCCTTCTGCACATAATATGAATAAGTAAGGTGACATTAGGTCACCATGTCTAAGGCCTCTCTTTGGTGAGATATTTCCAACTCGCTTGCTATTCATCGTTACTGAGTACTTTACTGTCTCTACACACATGGACATACAACTTATCCATCTGAAGTGATGTCCCTCCGACGGTAAATCTTGCAATTGGCAATCCATAACTGCTTCTCTGAAACCCCTCAATAACCAAGGAGCACGCTCCCGTCAGCCTATAATGACCTCATGTGAAAACAAATTGTTAAAATCTCCAATAACACACTATGGAAGTGAGTTGTCCTGAGCAGGTGTGCATTGAAGGTCCCAAGACTCCCTTCTACGACCATTTTATGGTATTCCACCGTCTCACGAAAAATTTCATCCCTCAACTTGGAAAAATATAACGAGTACAAATTCTCACTACAATCATTGCATGAAGCTCTCGTTTAAATTTTCGTGGCAATCGGAACCCATCAAAAGATAAAATAACGCAATTACATCAAGTTATAATCAAAACAGATAATTATTCTAGTATGCTGATGCAAAGGAGATGGTAAGTCCTAATTCTAGATACAGTAAAATTACAGGTCTTACAGGCCGCCTTGCTGCTTCTGTAATGGTAATAAATTTAATGTAAACCACCTTGCTAATGGTCGAACCGCAAGGCTGTTTGGACAGCCTAAAAAATGTTTTCTTCACTTCCTTGAAAATTCAATTCTGCAAGGCTAAGATAGGGCGGCGCAAGGCTGTTTGGACATCCCCGAAAATGTGTTTTCTTTTCAATGTAATTGCGCAAGCTAGGCTGTTTGGATTGGCAGCAATGTGTGTGTGCAACAATTTCTCTTCCTTATGCAGGGATTTTAATGTTTCTTTGACAATCTTCTATTCCATGCAATACTTGGCTTAACCTTTTACTAGAAAGGGACTAAAAATACTCTGAACAACTATGAAACAACACAATATTTGTCATGACAGGGAGTCATCAACACTCATACCAGCATTATGCTCATAAAAAACCTTTTTATTGGAAAACCTTTAAGTAACTTGATTTTCAATCATGCAGTTTGTACCGATATGCTCTATATACATTTGTTTAGTCTGAACTATTTATGGTCACAAAGTGGCTTCTTGTTGCCTTTCAATTACATTCAATATGTGCAGCTAGCCTTATGACAAAGTTTCACAGTAAAGTTCTATGATTGGATGCCTCATAACACACTATCTTTGCATAAAAAAAAAAATCGGAATCAATATATCCAATGATCTTAAGTTGATCTAACCTCCGATATGTGAGCATGTAGTTTTTTGTTCTCTTTAAGTACCGCATGGCCCATTTGGCTGCTTCCCGATGGTCTAATCCTGAATTACTCAAATACCTTCCCAACATTCTTGTTATGTGCGCAATATCTAGACACGCGTAAACCTGAGCATACGCATACATTTGACTTCATACTGCTGATACATGAATTTCATGCATTTCCTCTTCTTCAAAGTCATTCTTAGTGCATTTATTGAGAGTAAACTTGTCTCTCTTAGACACAAGGATATTAGCTAGTTTACTGCTTTGCATTTCATATCTCTTGAGAACATTTTCAATATAGCATTTATGTGACAATCTAAGAATACCCCAAGAACAATCTCAGTGTATCTGTATGCCTAATACCAATGATGCATGACCAAAATCTTTCATTTCAAAATTCTTAGCTAGAAATCTCTTGGCTCATGCAATAAGTATGTATCACTATTGGCAAGCAAAACTTAATTCACATATAAAACCATAATATATACTTGCTCTCGTAGAATGTATGATATATATAATCATTAACCAAATTCACTTCAGGAACCAAGCGAGATGATCACTTGATAAAATTTGAAATGCCATTGTCAAGATTCTTGCTTGTGCCCATAGATGGATTTCTTAATTTTCAAATCATATCCTTTGAATCTTCCAAAACAAAGTTTATTTGATTGCACCATATAAATTGTCTCATCAAAGTCCATCCAGAAATGCAATCTAGAAATGTGCAATCAATGTCATTATAGTTCTCAAAAAGACATGAAAAAAGAATCGAGTTGTTAAAGATAAATTTGTCCATGAATCACAAAAAATTAGTTATGTGGTAGTTAATGTCACGACCCAATTTTAGGCCATGACCGGCGCACAGGCTAACACTGACTTATGATATATTTAGCCTGGCAAGCCTAATAAACTATGACACTTACAAATTTCTAAAATAGTGAAATTTTTTGTAATGGCTCACAAACTTTCAGGACATTTCAAAATGCAAGTTTATTATTACAAAGTATGTAATGCCTATCTCGTTAGCTATATATATATAGACTTTAAAGAGAAGAACATTTATTATATCCATAGTTACATCATAAGTAAACCACAAAATTGATCAAGATAGAGATCTACCGCAAAGCATGGATGTTTTTGGTAAACGTTGAAACTCCATGAGATTACTCATTTGCAATCTGGGAATAAAAAAAATGTAACCAAAGAAATGGTTAGTCACAATAATTCAATGGGAGTATGACAACCAAAGTGGACATAATGGATTAGTGAAAATCCCCCTGGTCTTTACCCAAACAATTTGCTGAACTAAAAATTTCATCATTGAAAACTCTTACATGCTAAAAAAAATACTTGCAATATCCAAGTCAATACTATTCGACAAAAAATCATACTTTTCGACAAAAACCCTTAGCATGAGAAAATGATTAGTCATATATAAAGTTCTACAACCACATGTTCAAATAAATAAAAATAACCATTTCAACATGACTAATACCATTTATTTATTTTCACTATTTGTACATAAACCATGTTATCTCTTCGTTGTGGCGAACGGATGTATACCATATTATCTCTTCGTTGTGGCGAACAGATATATACCACATTAAAATTTCAATGAACAAAGAGAAGAGAATAGAGTTCAATACCTCAAACAGTAGTAATTGTTACTTCTCCCATTAGGTTTCTCATCTCTCCCACAATTTTCCAGCTTTGTTTTTCCTCTTCTTTCTTCTGTTCCCTCTCTCCCCTACTTCCTTAGCTTCTTCTTTTCTCGTTTTTTTTTCTTTTCCTGATGGTTGATGGACTGGCTCCTAGAAGCTTCTCGGTCCTCTCTTTTCTCCTCTTTTTATTCCTAATTTTTTTTCTGTTCAATTAAGTTTATGACTTCACTTTTATTTTTTTAATTATTTTTCCTTCTTAGGTGGACCACTTCACATACACACATAAATTACTTCTAACTAAATCCTATTATTATAACCATTTGACTTTGATATTAAACTTCTAATAAATAATCAAATGTGTAACTATTCTAAAATTAGAGATATGGAAGCTGTTTTAAATAAACCATACAAAAAAAAAATTAATTATATGAACCTAAGTTAGTAAATAAGTTATTTTACCTGAGCCCTAAATAAATTTTTATTTTATTTTATTTGAGGGTATTACAGTTAAGATTGAAGTTATCTTTTTTATTGTGTACAAATATTGATGTTTTCCATATATGATGCTATAAATATAAATGTACATCCTCTTATCACTATTATAAGAAAAGAAGAAGAAAAAAAAAACTTAAATAACTAATGTATTTGGTTTTTATTATAGACCATATACATATGAACCTAAAAAATAATTTTTTACTTAAAATAGTGACAGGAGGGTGTATACAGTATATGTAAAAAATAAAAAGATGGAATTAGTCCAAAAAAAATGAAAGAGAATTTTCACCCTACTCTCCTCTCATGCCCCGTCCTTTTAATTATTTTACTCTATTTGAATTATATAATTCGAAGCATTTTTATACTATTTCGTATTATATAATCCGAAAGTCTCCGTAACAGAATAGTATGTAGATTCGATTTATAGAGATAACAAAATTTAAATAATTTAAAATGACATAATTTAAAATTGAGAACACGACACAATATTTATTGATTCAACATGATTTCATAGCCCATTTACATCAATATCATCATCATCAAATATAGAACACAATACAATTTTATTGATTCAACAAGATTTAATAGTCGCCCCAAAAAGAGAAATAAGAAACAAAAGGGAAGAAGGAAATAAGATGAGTTTTGCAATGAAAACGAAGAAGAATGCAAGATTGTTTATAGCCACAGCACCATTATAGCTACTGTGGCAAAACATATGTTTAATTTAACACACCACTAGTCGTTCAGACCTTGCAAATAACGCCATCATCCATAGTCCAGTCTTTTTTAGATTATATATAATTCGAAAATAATTTATACTAGTTTAGATTATATATAATCCAAAATGTGCAAAAATTGTTGAAAAACTTGTGTTTTGAAGGGTTTGGCATGATTCTGCTTATATAATAAAAACTAGTGAAATACATGATTTTTTATGGTCCACAGTGCATTGCACTAATAAATGTGATTTCAAACGCACAAGAAATTCTTTAAATTAGAGTGTTTGATTCATTTGCAAACCACACCACAAAACCATAACACTTATCTAATAGATATGAACACTAAGCCAGTTGTATTGTACTACGATAGGGGGAAACACAATCTATTCAGCGTCCGTGTTGATGTTACATCGTATAGCTTAAAGGATTAGATGGAGCAAATTAATTGTCATCTTAACGACGGAGACAAAAGAAGGGTGAACATTGTTAAGTATCGTCATCCATCAATTGACTCAAATGAAAGCATCCAATTCACTCAGATGAAGTTCTGAAACGACGACGATATGAGAACCGTGTGCTCTATATTTAGTCATTATAGTTCCAAACATCATTTTAAATTATATAATTTGAATGGGACAAAATAAAAATCTTAAAAAACGTGCGAGAAACAAGTAGGGTGGAAAAAGAATTTCTCAAATTGTAATGGCAAGGCCAACCCATTACTTTTGAAGAGGCCCATCATTAACATTTGAACAATTGATTGATTAAAAACCCTAAAACACCAAACGAAAGAAAACTGAGATGCATGCAGCGATAAACAAAACCCCAAAGACACCGTTTCAGGTTTCTTCTTTTTCTTCGTTGTCTTTTTTAATTGCAACTGTTTTGCCGTTTTTTTTTACGGTTCATATATTTTTTTTTCTTCATTTGTTAAGTACTGAAAGTTTTTCTTCTTCTTTCTTTCATTTGTTCTTCCAGCGTTATCTGGGTTTGTTCCATATTTCTGTGTTTAAGGCCCTGTATCGATAAAAAGAAAACTTAATTAACCACTTATCATTATCAATGTTTATGCATAAGCTATTTATGGGTAGCTTATGGACATGTGGTAAATTGTTTCGACATTGACACTTTAACACCTCTTTATAATTTAAGAAAATGATAAAATTGAATGTAATCATATGTGTCGGTGTAGGACATCGGACACCCCTTCGATCAGAAGTGTCAGTCCTAGTGTTTATATTATTAGATAAGCTCAAATAAGTCAATTCAAACCGATCCTAATACTATACATGGCTAAGTTGGTTGGGTAATATGGCCATGCTTCTTTGCTCTTGGACTTAAATGGTGTTTTTGTTTATACATTTTGCAGGTTAAGCTATGTTTGGTGGAAAGTTTGAAATTTGAGTCTCCTACACTGTGAGGAAGTATCTTGCCCCAAACACTCCCTTCGATTACTTCACCGGTTAGTTCTCCTTTATCGATTGAAGACCCTCACTTAGCAATGAGGAAGGTAGATTGGGCAAATTTAGAATGCTACCCTCTTAGTTTGGTGCTTGACAAGCTGGAAGAACACATAGATCATGTTAGGTTTGGTGTGGTGTGCAAGACTTGGCTATCAATTGCAAAGCTTAACCATAAAAATCATCAATTTAGGATTAATGTACCACCTATGCTAATGATCCTCCCAAACAAATTGTCTCATAGACATGCAAAATCAAAGAGGAAGAAGAGATCGTTATATAGTATCCTAAGTGAGAAAGAGTACCCTATTCAGTTATCCCATCCTGCCATCTTTAAAAGCAAAAGATGTTTGGGTTGTAGCCATGGTTGGCATGCACTAGTGGATGATAACCATGCCATAACTCTAGCGAATCCTTTTAAGTGCAGTATACCTCCCATTAGTCTGCCACATCTCGAACATCTCAACCAGGTTACCTTGTCTGCTGACCCCATTACAAGCCCAAGTGATTATGTGGTTGCAGCGATTTACAATTTTGGTTTTCTCGCTTTCAAAAGAGCAAGCCAATCATCTTGGATTCGTGTTCACGCAAGTGAATTTTCTTTTACTAATGTTGTATTTTATAAAGGCCTGGTATTTGCCGACACTGAAGGAGACATCATTGTGTCCTTCAAATTCAACGATCCTCCATGTAATGACTCAAATGACCCTAATTTTATTTACTTTGAGAAGATAGCTAGTACTCCATATTTTCTTCCAGAAGAATGTTATTATCGTAATGCTTATTTTGTGAAATCATTGACTGGAGACATATGGATGGTGAAAAGATGTTTAGTCGACCCGCAAAAGCATTCATACAAACTCTTCGTTTTCAAATTGGAACTAGACGCCCAAAGCGGAAAAGTTGAACAAATCAACAAACTTGAGAGTTTGGAAAACAACATTTTATTTGTCGGAATCGGTGATTCAATTTCTGTTTCTGCCCCTTGTTTCTCCAAGTTTGAAAAGGATTCAATTTATTTTATTTGTCATGGCGACGGAGATGATTTAGAGTTACAAATCTATAATGCAAAGGATGGAAGTTTACGTAGTCAATCTTTACTAGTTTCCTTCAAGGGGATGCAACATCTTTGGGTTCTACCACAATTTCAATGGGATTGATCGGTTCACCTAAAAGTTTGGAAATTTTATTAATGATCCTTTATCAAAGTTTGGATTCATCACTTGTGTCTGATGTTTCCATCACAGACTATTTTGTCGTTGTGCCAAGCATGAAGCATTTGATTTGAAGTTAGAAGCTTATCCATGTTTTGCATTAGGGGGCATACTTAAGCAATAACAAAGCTTTTGAAAGACTTCCTTCTGGTACACTACAGTTGTTTGGTGCTCACATTGCTGCCTATTTTATGTTTTGTTGTCCTTATAATTAATTTGTTTTTTTTGTTTTGTTTTTCTGGATCAAACTATGATCTGTTTTGATATAACTTGGCAATTCTTATGCTTTTGCTAGATTTAACTTTATATATGTCTGTAAGTTCTCATAAGTTGGAGTGTTGTTATTTGGGCAATTGCATTCATTATCACCTTATTGACAATCTGTTTTCTTTTTATTTTTATTTTTATTTGTAATTCTGAAAAGAAGAAAAAAAAGACAAAACAATAGTTTAAAACAAATTTTGGTAAAAAAAATAAAATGGTTTAAAACAATTTACTTTTTTAGGGAATTAAAAAATTAGACTTACCAAAAAAAAAACAAATTACTTAGAAAAATAAATAAATAACGAAATATTCTTGGGATTGATTTTTTGTTTTGTTTGACATGGTAGGATTGATTCTTTTAAAATTCTAATTAATTGAAGAAAGAAATATCATAATCAAAATTCAAAAATGACACCTAAGATGGCAATGGATACCTAATAGGCAGTACCTACAGTGCCCTTTCTTATACCCGCGTTTAAAAAAATACACGTAGCCGAGCCCGTACTCTCGTGGGTAACAACTTAGTGCTCATTTCCACACCAATTACCTGCATTTTAGCTATGAAAAGACAATAAAAATATCACAGTCTAAAAATTTTCAAATCAACTCATAAAATAGTACGAATCATAGTATTTAACCAAATAAAAACATCCAAAATATCAATCAAGAATTGTATACAGGGATCGGTAATTGTATCCACAATATACATGATTAGGTTTAATTCATCATATTATATAAATATTTATATGTGGGTTGCGGGGCTAGGCAATATAGTACTCATGCCCATGCACATTTAAATTTGCAGGTGATTACCTGACTCAGATCCAGACCACCGAAAGCGGGGTTTACCCTATTTATTATAGATATTTTTTGCAGGTACCCATCAGATCTGGGTCTAATTGCAATCCATAACCTACATATTAATATACAATACTTTTTTGTATTTGTATATTCTTTCCTAAATTCCTCCTGTAAATTTCATATAACCAAGATTATTCATCTCCTTTTAAATTTAGTATTATTGTGTCTCCATCGACTACTCTTTGCTATCAACAATGGAATAAGTAGTGACCCTAATTTTACTTACTATGAGAAGATAGCTAGTACTCCGTATATTTTTCCAGACCAATGTTATTCTACTCTTTCTTATTTCATGAAATCATTGACTGGAGACATATGGATGGTGAGAAAATGTTTAATCGACGAGGATTCATTCGAACTTGACGTTTACAAATTGGATCTGAATGTCCAAAGTGGAAGACTTGAACAAATTAACAGACTTGAGAGTTTGGAAGACAACATTTTATTTATCAAATATGGAGGTGATTCACTTTCGGTGTCAGCCTCTTGTTTCCCTACATTGGAAAAGGATTCGATTTATTTAATTTCTAAAGCTGATCCTTGGAATGGTTTAGGGTTAAGAATCGAGAATGTGAAGGAATATGGAAGTATTCACATTCGATCTTTACCAATTTCCTTCAAGTGGATGCAATTGCTTTGGGTTGTACCACAATTGCAATGGGATTGATCGGTTGATCTTTAAGTTTGGTATTTTAAATAATGACCCGTTCAGTTTTTTGAAAATTATTAGTTTTTCATGTTCCTTTATCTTTGATAATGACAAAGTATGATATTGTATTGTATCGTTTTATGCATCATTTGATTAATCATTTGATCCACGTGTACAAGCTGTTCTGATTCGTACATTGTAAAGAATTGGACTGGTTTTGCTGATGGCACTTTCTCGCACAATGATATTTGAACATACCTATGCATTTACATCGATAAGTGTCTTAATAGAATTTCATTTTTCACCTTTATACTCTTTTGTTGATGCTTCTTACTAAGTTAGTTTTGTCGGGTCATTTTGATATTATGTTACTCCAACGTTCTTGCAGTAATGTATTTATTCAAACTGACATATTATAAAGATGATAGATAAACTCACTACCATTAATTTGTAGTGAGTAATAATTTAGAACCTCATTCTGATGCTAGAGTTTTCTGTTTTCATGTTATGCATTTTTTTGTGTGTGTGTTTTAACTCTCCGGTTTTTATGAGAAAGGGGTCTTGGTAATTCCAAGTTCTGCCGAAAGGTATGTAAAGTCTAACTGATAATTGTTCCACACAGAAATCAAACTCTGACATATTATGTATCAAGTACAGATAATATTTTTGGAAATTAATAATGTGAACAAATTTGTAAAAACTAAATAACACTTGTTTATCATTCTTGCCAATTGGGAGCGCAGCAAAACCTCAAGAGTTACAATTATACTATAATTTGAATCAGTAACAACACAATTAAAGATTAAAAAACCTCTGAACAATTCTTTTTATTTCACTGTGTTTGATTTTACCATGTTCTATAGGATGTTTGGCAAGATAATGGCAGATTTAATATCACAACTTCTTCCTCTTCTTTGATTCTCAAATCCAACATTAGTGAATCTAGCGAAACAGCTGGACAAACACTCATTGTAGTAGCAATGTACTCTGACTTACATGTAGATAAAGCCACTACAAATTCCTTTTTAGAGCATCAAGAGATTGGTGCCTTGCCTAAGAAGAAACTGTATCCTGCAGTGCTTTCCAATCATCTTTGTCTCCACGCCAATCTGCATCTGAGGAGCCAATCATCCTTGCGCTCTTGCCATCTTTCTGAGTTGGAAATGAAATTCCCCAGTTCAATGTTCCTTTCACATATATCATTATCCTCTCTGCAGCTAGTAGGTGAGATATTCTAGTCTTCGACGTGTATCTTCTTATCAATCCAACATAACATGCTAAGTTTGGCCTTGTGCTACACAAGTGTCTCAGGAAGCCTACTATCCCTCTATACATTGTAATTCACTTTTTTTTCTTTTCCATCCTTTTCAAGCTTCATACCAGTTTCACTATGAGTTTTAGCTAAATTGCAGTGCTGAATATTGAACTTTCTCATAATATCAGAAGCATATTTGCTTTGATGCATCAGAATTCCATCTTTAGTTCTTTTGCATTCTATCCCCAAAAAATAGGATAGTCAGTCATCTAAAATTCTTTCAGCATAGATGACTTGAAACTAGCTAGCTATAATGTATGTATTCCTTCCAATAACTAGCAGATCATCTACATATAAGTAGACAAGAAGTGTACCTTTACCTTCTGAATGTTTCACATACAATCCATGTTCACATATGCACTTATGAAAGCCTATCTGACATAGGAAGCCATCAATCTTCTTATTCCAGACTCTTCGTGCTTACTTCAACCCATACAAAGCTTTTCTCATTTCGGACACTTTCATTTCCTGCTTCACTATCTCAAATCCTAGAGGTTGCTTGACAAACACTTCTTCCTCTGGCGGACCATTTAAGAATGCTGATTTGACATCCATTTGACGGATCTTCCAATTCTTCGAACTTGCAATTGCAACAACAAATTTTATTGTTTCCATTCTTTCTATAGGTACAAAAACAAAATAATGTTTAGATAAAACACAACTTGATATATCAATGGAATAAGCAACCAAATAATTTATACATTTTTTTATCTAAATAAATCAATATAATCTTTACACTTTAGAAATAAATAAATGTTGTACACTTTGGGTATTGAGAACCTAGCTAGTATATTCTCTATCTTAGATTTTCTTAATGGAAGTTGCTCCATATATAAGAATGCTTTATGATCACAAACAATATTCAACATTTGTGTTTGTGACAGAAATATACACGATCAAATGTGAATAAGAAAACGGTAAACTTTGGCATTATAATCATTGTAAAATAATTATTAATGTTGCTTGTTTTTTTGTTCGAACACAAACTTTTAAGTAGGTCATCCATCCTATACTATTTCCTATCAAACATGATTAACTGTGAGTTTAAATAATTTTATCCTATTTAAAAATTATAACAAACCAAGTATTTTTTTACCCAAAAATAGTTATATTTAGATTAGGCATGGCAATGGGGCAGGTGGGGACGGGTTTTACCTTCCCTGTCCTCATACCCTACTCCCATATATTTACCCGTTACCCTACCCATACCCAGTGGAAATGAGAAATCGAATCGCATCCCTGTCCCAGACATGTTCGGGTATCTTCGCCCCATCTCCATCCCCGTATTGGATAAAAAAGATTAATAAAAATAAAAGTATTTTTTAGCCCCGAACACAATGTTGTAACACATTATCCAAAAAAAAAAATTTAGCCCCAAACACAATGTTGTAACGCATTATCCAACAAAGAGATGTTTGTGATCGATGACTATGGTGTAAAAGAAGAAAGAAGCCGAGATTGTGAGATATGGAAGGAGAAAAGAGAGAACTATGATAAGTGATTGTCATCTGAAAGACTGAGATTCTGACCGTGTGAGTGAAATGAATTAAGGTTTGGGTTTCTATTTATATAAAAAGGGTAATAAATTAATTTTCTACTTCGAGACGGGTTCGGGTATGGGTTCGGAGTGGGTACTTATATCCCTGTTACCCGTCCCGTACCCGTGTTTTAAAATCGGTAAAAACCCTTCAAATTTGGGTTGGTTCGAGCGGGTACCCGCGGGTATGAGTTTTGTTGGCATGCCTAATTTAGATATTTTATTTTTTCATCCTCCGTACTTCTCACGTGCCCTCCTCGTTTTTTTTTTTTTTTTATTTTT
>Ga0099826_10000726_pt1 | contig 17295 bp, 10 predicted proteins | sample Mtrugardesep15_FD_76830 | JGI IMG/M metagenome (GOLD analysis project Ga0099826, IMG submission 76830) | Root nodule microbial communities of legume samples collected from California, USA - M. trunc garden sep15 | ecosystem: Host-associated > Plants > Roots > Nodule | place: USA: California... | reverse complement strand
ATATTGATGATGATGTCGAAATTTGAAGGCTTTGGATCTATATCATCGCTTGAGAGAAGATCGGCTTCTCGATATTATCTTTTCTGTTTCGTGAATATATTTCTTGGGAACCTACTTGCTGGGTCAGCATTTCAACAGCTCGACACTTTCATTCATCAACCAGCCAACGAGTAAGTCATTCAACTTAAGATAGAAGCTTATTTCTTTTTCCTTTTTGACTTTTTTAATTGACATCATATTTCCTATTTCTGGGGTGCATCCTAATGTTCTGCTGCACTAAAAAGTTTGCATGGATATGAAACATTTTGGTAAAGTTGATCTTGTCCATGGTCAACTTATTAGATTGAGCAAATCATATGGGGAATTATTATTACCACTATTGGTTATGCTTTTTAGCTATTTAAGAACCGTGATGTTTTTTTTAACAATTAAAGTGGTTAGACACTTTGCTACAAGCATCTGTCTTATTTATACTGTATTAGTATGATTAAGAATTCTTTATGTATTGTTCTCAGATATCCCATAACAATTGGCAATGCAATTCCTTTAAAAGCAAGTTTCTTCATCACCTATATAATGGTTGATGGATGGTCTGGTATAGCTGCTGAAGTTTTGATGTTGAAACCGCTAATCGTGTATCACTTGAAGAATTTCTTCTTGGTTAAGACTGAAAAGGACAGGGAAGAGGCCATGGATCCTGGGAGTATTGGTTTCAACACTGGAGAACCTCGCATACAATTGTATTTTTTGCTGGGTCTAGTCTATGCTGCAGTGACACCAACTGTTCTTCCTTTCATAATAATTTTCTTCGGGTTGGCCTATGTTGTGTTCCGCCATCAGGTAATGAGATGTTTGAATTATGTTGTGCATGTCAGGGTCAAGTATGATTGTAGAATTTGGGTCCCCTGTTTATGTTGCCATATACAAGATGAAGACTCATATCTTCCAATTGCAGATAATCAATGTTTATAATCAAGAGTACGAGAGTGGCGCAGCGTTCTGGCCTGATGTCCATTTCCGTGTCATCATTGCACTGTTAGTATCACAGATAGTTCTGATGGGACTCTTGACCACCAAAAAGGCTGCTTCATCAACTCCATTTCTCATTGTGCTCCCCATACTGACGATATGGTTCCATAGATACTGCAAAGGCCGTTTCGAATCTGCATTTGTTAAATTCCCCTTACAGGTAGGTATTCATTTATGGTTGTGGAGTTTGTTGTTTCAATTATTATGTGCTCATTTGTTAGATAACTCTAAAATCATTGAGCTGTCACCATTTATATGGTTAGAATTGGCTTCTGTACACCCAATCTTAGAAACAACTAATTCTTATGCTTGAACTGCATAGTCATTGGCAATAGGATGCACATGCGAGCAACATAGCATCTCCCTGAAGTAATAATAACATCATCACATATGGTGAATTGATTGTTGGCTTTAAGAATGTATATACTTCAGTATATAACTCTACCAACTATCACGGGAATAATATATAGAAGTGGGTCTAGAAGATTTATTTTTTTGACGGTTAAGTGGAATAACTTTGAAGTATAAAATGGATATGTTTCTAAAAGTTGTATGGTTTCCATGCATAAAATCAGTTATACTTGTGGAAATATTACAAATTTCTGCTTGTCTCAAAATCAAATTTGCTAACCATAGAGAAGTTACACACAGCCCATTCTTGTGCCAGCCGTGATCATGCACCAATCTAGAAACATGCTCTTACATCTAATTGGCTTGAACATCAAGAAAACACTCCTCTTATTTTAGCCTGTTAGCCCCATACGTTGTTATCACCAACCTGACTTATATTGTTGGCGTTGATCAATTTTCTTGCTGTCCAAATCTGCAACTCACATTTCCTCTGTCATGGAATATTTATGTTGCTTTTTTAAATTTGTATACAGGAAGCAATGATGAAAGATACATTAGAACGAGCTACAGAACCGAACCTGAACATAAAAGGTTACCTTCAGCATGCTTATGTTCATCCAGTTTTTAAGGCTAGCCATGATGATGATGCTGATGAGGAAGATGCAATGAGTCTGAAGTGGGAAACAGAGAGTGTTACTGTACCCACAAAGCGTCATTCACGAAGGAGTACACCATTGCCCAGCAGATTTAGTGGTGCATCATCTCCGTCTATGCTTGACAGCATTAAAAATGATCCGGAGTCATAGATCATTCATGGACCAAGAAATGTCATATAATCGACATGACAAACTAGGATGTATGTGAATGTGAGTATATATTATTATATGATGAGCTACAACCACGGACATGCATGTGGTTCTAGCATTATAAGCAGAGAAAGTTGGGCGGTCTTGTGCAAAAGCGTTTTGGATTTTCTGGTCAGTAGATAGCTTGTAGAGACTTTAAGACAGATATTCTTTCATAATGTTTCAGATTTTGTTAGTAGTGAGTTTGTTTCGTTAGTAGATAAAAATGTTTTTCTAGTTTGTATCACCTAGCATTTAGAGATTTGCTTAACATTACACCACGGGATACTGTAAATTATCCAAAAATTGATTATGACTCTAGGTTGTGTGTATATTTTTTTTTCTTTGTTACCTTGTGCTTTTCCTTTGAGATCTAGCTCTGTTTGTATACATTTGTAACAAACAAGATGTTCTCCATGAAATATTACCCCACGTTACTTTTGTCAAACTACTCACACTACTGTGATGTATAACGAATTTAGAACAGGTTTCTCTTTTCTATTTTATTTCTATTAATTATTTTCTAAATAGTTAAAAATGATATATTTTTATACGGGATGCGTTTTGAAATAATTTATGTTGAAATAACATTACTCTTTCTATATTTGCCCTTATGGCCTATGTTCTTGCTAAAAAAAATATGAAATGACATGTTACACTGTTACAACGGCTATACTGAATCATTGTTAAAAAAAAAAAATTAGATTTCTTTCTTTTTGTTGACAAGATCATTGAATATTCTATATGTATAATATTTTAATTTTTATATTATTTAAGATAAACAACCATTTTAACTCTTTTTTGAGGGAAATTATTTTAACCCTTGAACATTGAACATGTGAGGTGTATAGGTTTTTTTTTTTTTTCTTTTCTCTCAAGCGTCAGTATAGTTTAGAATGTATTGAAAATACAAACACATTTGTAAGTGTCTCTTTTATTAATCATTTTGGTCATCAAATTTATTTTTAAGTAGTCATTTAGTTTTCAAAATGTGTGTTTTTGTTAGTCAATTTAGTCCAAAAGTTACTAACAAAAGATTTAGGTAGTCAATTTAGTTCTGGAATGTTTTTGTTAATCATTTTGGACATCATGTGTTTGCATTTTAGATACATTTAGAAATTATAGCGAGCGTTTCTCAAATTTGAGAACAAAAGTGATTGCTCATTATATTTCTCTATGTATAATATCTCTATCTGCTTCGAAACAAGTGATTAAATCATAGAGCTAATAATATGGTCCAGCTTATTTTCAAGATCAATCTCATCCATGATCCAACACAAATTTAAAACGCGAAGTTTTCAAGAAATTACTGTATTAGGCTTCCAGTTTTCCTCTCATTGACCAGGTCAGGTTCTTATCAAGACATGACTGGAACCATTGGGAAAAACTTTTGGCTGAGCTTCATTCACAGGAATATTGCTGCACGATGCATCTCAGACAAGTTTGCTAATGCTAAGAAAGAAGGTTGCTGCCTCCCTGGCAGTTAGATTCCAGGTGAGTTCAGCCATATATGTTGCTTAGGTGAGTTCATCAACTAAATTAAAATATGCTAAGCAAAAGCAAAACATAGTTGAAGCAATATAGCACTTACTAGATGACAACAAGGTAAACAAGAATAACAATAAACTTAGACTTCCTTTTCTGTTCTGTTTTGGTAATTGATATTCATCACTGTTTTTTATGGAATTCCTATTTTCACTGATTTTATAAGACATGGTACATAGGAGATGGCTTAAACATGTAGTTGAGGATTTATTGCTACCTTAGTTAACTGCATCATGTAATAATAATGATAACTGTCAAATTATCAAACACCCCATTGCTCTTATGCATGTTTAAACATGCCAATTGGAACACAAAATGTTTCCAAATAGCAACTTAATTCCATGGAAATTAAATTGAATCTCTGATCAAACAAGTTCCTGATAGAGACATAACTTCATAGAATGCTTCATGAATATTGTAATTTGTAACACACAACTGCCTCCGTAAATAACCACTTCATTTGCATCATAGTCATCGTGCAATAATTACCGCCACTAAGTTCAACTTTCAACCCTCGTATCTATATATTTTCTTACACTTTTATCTTTTTATCTCGTTACTTCAAGCTAGATATCTGTTACCGTGAAAATAAGCCTAAGTTTATGTGTATCACAATTTCGATGTTAGCATGCAATTGAAACTGCAAGCTAGATATCTGTTAGCCTTACAAGTGTGAATAATGGAGTTAAAATACACTAACAAAAGATCACTAGATGTCAAAGGAATTGAGAAGGAGAAAAAAATGAGCAAATGAAACTCTAAGATAAATTTTTAAAGTTATTATTACATTGACAACTTGTTAACATGGAACTATAAAGGCAGCAGAAAAACTAGAATCAATATAAAATAAATGACATAAAAGACGAATACGCGTGAGGAGAATCTTTAAGAGCCAGCATAGCAAAGCATGTAGGTCTGTAATAATAAGGTCAAGGTGATACCAGACTTTCAAAGTAGACAATAGAGTTGAACGAATTAGAAGGGAGGCCTTGAATGTCAGGAATCTTTACATTACCATTCTTATAATTGTAAATGTATACATCATGGAAGAGGTTTAGAAACACTAGGTCACCCTCCTCGGCAATATAAAGGAGACTGGCGGGGAGAGTAAAACCAATAAATTTCTCAAACGGAATAGTAAACAACTTAGTCCAAGAATCTTTATTTCCATAAACCTTCATAAGCCAGATATCCAAAAAAGTATCGGTGTGAGCAAGGACGCATAAGCAATCCTTAGAAACACTCAAGTTAAGGTAGACCAATGGTTCATCTAAACCATACTCGGGATGCGGAATCACTTGATAAGACTCATTTCCTAAATCCAAAGAAAGAATGACCCATAGAGAGTATTTCTCTTGATCTTGTATGGCCCAATTAATGGTGCCACTTACAAATTTCCCCGGACACTCTTCGGGCAAACCCGTGATTTCAGAAGGGAAGTCCGGTATCCTTTTCCAAAAATTGGTACCTAAAGTATGAGCCCTAACTTGAGTTTTGCAACAAATTTTATAATTTTTTTCTATAAATCCTAGAAATTGATAGCAAGAAACAATAACTACTTTGTAATTACCAGTGAAATGATCATACCCAATGCTGGTGCTGTATGTAATTTTGGTGCAAGCATCAGGTGGATAATCCAAAGATTGCGATATTTTGAATTTCCTGGTACAAGGGTTCAATACATCAGGTAGATAATCCAAAGATGGCAATATCTTGAATTTTCTAGTACAAGGGTTCCATACTACGAGATCACCATGTTTGCCATTGTACTCAAACGTGTTGAAACAGATGATGCCATGGCAAGAGTCTTCTATGACAGCACGAATGTCAGAAGCATTTCGAGGAAAGTTGAGCTTTGTGGTTGGGACAGTGGCAGTGGAATTGTTTAAAACTGAGGGAAGTAGGGAATCAAAGAGAAAGAACTCCCTCTTCAAAAAGAAAACCCACTCCCGTTTTGAAATGAAATCCAAGGGACACATGAGGAGGTGATAACTACGGATGTGTGAGAAGCGAATGTGATCTTTGGCAAATATGGGATCAGAAATTAAGGAATTCAAGGGCTTGCAAACACATTTGAGTATCATGAGTGACTTCACAGGAAGCCTATACAGGATTTCTAACAACAAATCAAGCGATAATAGAGTAAGCAGACTTTGTGCGTCCGACGATAGTTGCCTCATGGTTGCTGTGGCTGCAACTGATGATTAGAACAATGTAGCCTACTGCGTGAGCGATTCAGTTTCAAGGGTTAAAAACACATCTATAGATTGAAACCCTATCCAAGATTATACATATAGGTAATTAGGTCAATATGATAGTCTTGTGCTCCGGCTGAAATTAAGGAGGTGAATCTTGAAAGATCAAGAATATACGAAATTTGGACCATTGTAGATTAATTGGTATTTATTGTTGGTGATTCAACTACACGAAACAACAAAACAGATTCTTCTTATGTTCTTATTCTTTACGCATTAGATTATGGAATCTCAAATGGAAGCTACATAGAACATGGAAATGGAAGAGATTCTCAAAAAACGATCCTTATGTTCTTATCTTTTACACCAAGGAAAATACCTACCTACCTCTTGGTTATTTCAAAAATATTATTGGTTCTCTTCTACATGTAACATTTTTTCGAAGGAGGACTACTTGTAACATTTTTATTATTTCATGCATTTCTTGTAATAACTAATTATATAACAAACTATTTTTATCTTTTATCAACAATATCACAAATATAATAAAAAAATCTTTAAAAAAATCAAATAATTTTTTTTTTTTTGAAGTTTGGGAATATGCCAAATCGTACGATTTTGGACTAGAATTGCCACTTCCATTCGACAAAAATCGTGGTCCGATGTGTTAAAATCGTGGCACGATTTTATGCTGATGCAGAATAACATAAACATATTTTTCAGCGTGGGTTTGTTCCAAATTTTAAGGGATGCTTTTATTATAAATATGGACCTTGTATCGGATGAAAAAACATAGAGAGTAGAAAAACAGTGTTTAGAAGCCAACAACAAACTAGGGTTTATAGAGTTTTCTCTTGCAACAAACACTAGGGTTGAGATTGTTTTTTATTCACCTTGAACAAAAGACTTTGGGTAGAATTAAGTTTGAAGACTAATCCATGTAAGCCTTTGATATCTCTTTGAAAGGAAACTCGCCATTATAGTGGAACAAATATCTGCTCTCTCCTCCATAGTAGATCAATATTTGACTGATAAACAAATTCTTTTGTGTTCTTCCTATTCTCTCTTCTGTTGTTGTTTATTTTTGCTTGAATTATAGTGTCACCCGCTTGATTTGATTGTTTGGTTTATTTGCTCCACACATCAAGTTTTATTGGTGTGATTTTGCAACAAATCTTATATTTTTCAAAAACACCAACAATATAATATTTTTAATAAAAAATCAAGCTCAAAACAATCACCCCTTTATATATTTATATATAGTTTTTTTAAAAGGAATATTTATATATAGTTATATATTATTGTTATTGTTGTTGTTTTTTTAAAGAATTATTAATATTGTTATTATTATTTCTCCTTTTCCTTTCTCATTATATTGTCGAGTATCGGAATCATGCTCCAAAAGAATGGAGTACTCAATATTTCCTTGTCTTCCTTCACGTGCTATATGAAAATATTTATAGCATTGAAATTTAAAGTTAACTAGCTCTTTCGTGAACTCATTAATCTCATAATCTTCAAATTCATTCCTCTTGTTTTGTTCAATTGAAGCCAGCGGACAAATTGGTCGTTTATCCTCTTTGATATATACAACACGAAATAATGAACCGTGATTCATTTTACTTATTCACACCAAAAAAAAAAAATCATAAAAAATTATTCCTTTATCATTCAACCTGAATATATACGTGTGAGTAGTATCAACTCCATTGAATGAATCTAAAAACCAATTGGAATTTGACAATATTATATCTACTTTTAGATCGTTATGGCAGCAATTTTCAAAATTTTACCCGAAGACAAGTATATGCTAAACGCCATGTTATTTTATTTGATTCCATCTCATGAACTGCATTGTTGCATAAGAAAAGACATAGAGAATCCAATCCCCCAGATCAAGTTTCCATAAACAAAATCATTAGGAACACACAAGTTGATTGAAATAGTGTGTGTTTACAACATAAAAACAAGGATTTTGGTCATCATCGATGATCATCCTCTCTAAGTTTTTTTTTTCTTTTTAATTTTTACAATAGTTGAAATAAGTATTTATTAAATGAGGTTAAATAAGTTTTTTTTGTTTCTGTAAACATAACCAATTTTGTTTTTAGTCCTCGTAAAAAAGTGACATGTTTTAGTCTTTGTAAACTTTCGCAACACATAGTTTTAGTCCTTGTAAAATTAAAATTTGTTTAATTATGCTTATGCTTTAAATCTTTGAAAGATTTTTTACATACTTATTTACAACATTATACAAAGTTGCTCTGCAAAAAATTAGCTCAAAATTTAACTTTTAGGTCAAATTTGCGAGTGTCCTGTATAATTTTTTTTTTGTCAAGTAGTTCAATGTTTAAAAATTCACCGTATTAAAGCGAACAAGTGAAGTGTACCAGGTTCAAACATTGTCCCCTACATATATTATGTAATATCATATATTATCTATACCCACTGAGTTAAGTTTTGAGGATATATACTTCACAAAAACTTAGCTCAGTTGGTATCGATAATATATGATATTACATAATATATGTTTTCAAGAAAACATATATTTGTAGGTTAATAGGAAGAAATGTTCTTCAGATGGAGGCATTTAACAAATGTGAAACTCAATTAGTAAGCATTTATCTGCAAACACTTTAACGCTCAAATCAATATAATGTTTAAAATATGAGTTTTTGAATGATGCATACTCTTATAGGTGACATTGTGAAACTTATATATTCCCAACGGTGTGGAATTGAGCTTAGATCAAGAGTAATGATATATGTACATCCATTTGAAGACAACTTTGATGACAACCTTGTTTTCTCCTCTTTTTATTGATCAAAAACAATGGAGAAAGAAAAAGAAAGAAAGAGAAAAAGAACATCATATGAATATAAAAGAGAAAATTGTGTAAAAGTTATCACAAAATAGTTTTACAAATATCATTCTTCTTAAATCAAGCCAAAGCCTGCTATCCAAAACAATATTCATAATTTTGCACTATTAAAAATAAACTCGACATAATGTCCCTATTATTTAGTCTCTTCAAACATAACAAATATAGATTTCACATTGGGTTCCAAGAATGTGGTCTCCAAGCTCCATAATCTTGGAGAGGATCATTTAGATTATGGTGCCATCATCTAAGCCTGTTGAAAGTTTCATAGTTTATTTTTTACAAACTCTGATGTGTTAAATATATTAGAAAACAAATCAATAAGTTTGTTCATAATATGTTGAAGGTTCTTTCCGTATAACATAGAAAAACTCTCACGCAGCATGTCTGCCTTATTAGTTTTGAGTCTCAAATCTCTACCATGTTTTCAACTTCCACACAAGGGGCTGCATGCATAATACATACAGCCGTTCTTTGCCGTTGTTTTTTCGTCTGTCCTCACTATCCGCTACAAATTCATATACATGTCGCATCCACTATACAAATTTTTTGGGTTCGTTCCTAAATTATAATAATAATTATTCTTGTTATTATTGTTTTTACTGTTAATTTTTATGGATATTTGGAAATATGTATCCTTAATAGGTTACTTGTCATTTTTAAAATTATCACCATTGATTTTCTTTCAAATGGTACCCAAAAAAAATTACTAAAGAAAAGGATATTAAAAAAGTTTGTTTTAGAAATTTTATGATAAAAAACTCTCACTAGTTTTTGACAAAAGAGTTTATTTTTTCACTCAAAATTATGGAGAATTTAAAATACGAATATAGATGATTCCATGCATAATTAACATCTAAATAAATCAAACACAAAACATTCTCTATAAAGATTAAAATTAAAATTACGGAGAATTTAAAATGTGAATATAGATGATTCCATGCACAATTAACATCCAAATATATAAAACATGAAGACATTCTCTATAAAGATTAAAATTATAACCATGCTTTGGTGCAAAATAACTATATGACCATGCATATAAACTTTTTGTTTTTTTGTTACACATATAAACTTTTTGGGACCCAAATAAGTATTTTAAAATTGTATATTGGAGTAAAAAAAAAAAAATGTGTTGCTTCAAGATGATGTGGTTCAATGGAACCTACAAAACACTTTTAGATGCAGTTCATCGTTGAAGTTGCTCTAAAATTTAACAATGATAACAAAACTGTCATTCTTCCTCAACATGCACTATGTATTTCTTAAGCATTCTGCCCATGGGGGAGAAGAGGCCAATTTATTTTTACCAAATAGATAATTGGATTTACTTAAATAAAATATAATTGAATGTCATTAACAAAGTTTGCCCAAAAATAACGGTTTTAAAAAAAATTGAATGAAAAATGTTAGTAATTTGTTTGTTAGATTAATATTTTTCTCTTTTTGCATAATTTTGAACACAAAACTTTAAATTTCTTTTCCTTTAACTTAAACTAGTTGAATTACCTCACCTCCCAATCGTTCTAAAATTTAAAAGGTTTCTTCAAAATTATAAAAATAAAGCCACACTCCACTGTTATTATTATCAATTTCAAAAAGGAGATTGGTCTGAGAGTATTTAAATTCGTGTATAATCTTTAAACGGCTATAAAAAAAAGCTGGTGGAAGTATTTAATTAACCATTATTAATAGAAGTACTACCTATAAAAAAAATTAAATAAAAGTACCTACAATTTTCTTTATTTCATTGAAAAAAATCGTTGTTTTTTTAAGCTGATGTTTGAAGTTTGAACACTGAACCTTGCATATATTATGTATTATCCATACCAACTGAGTTTTTATTTTTAAGGAATATATTATCTATACCAACTGAGTTAAACTCACGAAGATGAAAAAAATCATTGTACCTCATACTAATGCCCATCTCCTCACAATATTAAGTGTGTTTAATGTGAATATATTTTTAGAATAATGACATTGAATATGTATGATTGATAATTGATACTCCTTCAAAAAAATTGATAATTGATACTATCTGTTTATATTTGAGGCCAACAATGTATCTCCATCGGAGAGCAAATTAGGAGAGATTATTTTAGTATAGCCTTTATTAGCGTTGCATCCGCATATTTTAATATTAAAATATAATAATATATAATTATTAATGTACGATATAAAATAACAACAAGCCTTTTTTTCTCGTAATGAAAAACAATGAGGCTCTTTTAATAAAAAAATTGTATCTTCGGATCATTAATATAAACAAAAATCAATTTTTTTGATTTATTGATTAGTTGAAATATATGATCTATATATGAATTGGATATCAGTTATTCAATAAATCTGTAAATAATTTTTTGCTTATTACAATGACAAATGGTATAATAATTTAGATGTCAAGTTTTCCCTAAACATTGTAAATGTGTAGTGGGTATAGATAAGACTCATCTAAATATCTCATTTATTCACCTTAATAACGTAAATCTTAAGTCATTAGACTAATTGATAAAAAAAGATAATTTTTTTAATAATTTCAAACCTTATTTTTTTTTTGTTACAATAATTTAAAACCTTATGATACATTATCCTTTATTAACTTTGTCAAAAAAAAATCCTTTAATGATATTTTTTTAATAGAATAGAATAATAACAATATTTTTTTTTTTGGTACAAAGAATTTTTCCTTCTTTAATTTTGACAAAAAATAAGAAATATAATAATAGTATAATATAGTGGGCGAGGAGGTGGGAAAAAAAGTAAAGACATTGTTGGGTGAGTGTAGAAAAGTATGTGCTGAGTAAGTGATACGTGTTTTTGTTTTGTAATAAATGAATGAATAATTTTGTACTTAATCTCTTTTTCAAATCCCATAATCAGAAGATTGTCTCTATTTTTTTGATTCTCTTTCACATATAGTTATAGTTGTATATATACATATACCCGATCCTCCCCTTCACTTTATTCATATTCATATGATCAGGTATGTATATATTCTTTCACTTCATTCATTCTTTTTCGTTTTCTATTTAATCAATCAATCAATTCTCTTAATACTTACTTAAACCTCTGTTAATCTCGATTTCGTTCCCTTCACATCAATGCGATTTCAACTGTTTTTTTGGGTTGACTTCAGTCAACTCAATTCGATTTTTGTTAAACAATTGCATTGTTGCATTGATTTTACGTTGCATTGTTGTAGTATGATTCCAACTCGGATTCTGCCGAATGATTGTTTAATCACTTGATTATGAATCCCTGTTTTTGTTTTTCTTTATTGCTTTTCAATTTTGCATGTCTATGTATTAAGGCCCTGTATGGATTCACAACTTATCTGTAGCGTATAGATCACGCGTGCGTTTATCATGATAAGTGCTTGTGCTTATGTATAAGCGTAGGGAAAGATAAAATAAAGTTAAATTGTTTTTGTATAAGCGATAAGTTGTTTTCGTAGGTTATATTTGAGAACTTATGAAAATAAGTTGAAAAAAGCTTATAAAAAATGTCATAAGCTGTTTTCACTTTTCATATATTTTCCTAAACAGGCCCTGAGTCTATAGTATGGCTTTGTTTCTTTGATTTTCAATTTTTCATTCACTTTACTCTGATGTGCTAATGACAAGTGAGTGACAGTATACTTTGTTGAATGATTTATGGTTTTTCAATCAAGCTATTTTATAACATGTGCATGTAAGTGTTTAAAGTGTTATGATTTAGATTATGGTTTTTGGATTATTTGAGTGTATTTGTTTGTTGATTCTGCAGTAAGAATGGAGGTAGTAGTTCCTAGACAGGAACAGTCAAATCAACATTCCGAGGATATGTTGAAGTTCTCTGGATGCGCAAAAGCTTTTGGAAATTCAAAGAGAAAGGCTGAAGAATTTCACGAGTGTGGTGGTAATGAGAAACAGGAACCAGAAGGAAAAGGAAATACTATGGGATGTTTGAAGGAGGATACAGTTTCTCAAGAAAATTTTGGAATTTCACATAAGAGAAGATTTCAAGAATATCATACACATCATACCGATACAAATTCAAAAGGGGAGAAAGATGTTCTCGAATGCTTAAAAGAGACACCCAATATAGCATCTAAGAAGAGAGATGGACCAAAGAAGCTTGCTGCCTCAAAGCAGAAATGGAAACTTGAAGATGAACTCTTGCTTGACGAACTTGAACAAGATGAAGAAATGCTTTTTCTTCTTAAGACAAAGAACAGGAGCAGAGCTGGTAGAATCAATAACATAATGGTAACCATCTTTCTCGCTGCCTAATTCCTGCACTTCAAAAGCTAAAACCTTTATGAAAGTTGATTTTAATTGGTGAAATATTATATCACTCTTAATCATGCTATACTAATTGTCGCAGCAGGGTGTTCAACAAAATACCCGGAAATGTCATCAGTGCATGAAAAAGGAAAGAACATCTTTTGTGCCTTGTACTAAATGTTCAAAAATGTACTGTATGCGATGCATCAATCAATGGTATGGCAATATACATTTAGTTAGCCAATTCTGCTGAGGGTTTATGTATCTGATTTTGATTTTCGTGGTTTATAATATGCTATTACAAAATAAAGTTGTTGCTAATTTTTTAATACAGGTACCCTGATATGTCTATAGAAGAAGTTGCTGAAAGTTGCCCATTTTGCAATAAAAATTGCAACTGCAATGTTTGCCTGCGTTCGAAAGGAACAATTAAGGTTTACTTTACTCTGTTATCTACCCCTTAATGAAATTCTGTGATGAAACAAAAATGTCATAGATTAGAATTATATCCATACCAATATCTCTTCAAATTCTTTTTATTACTACTTTCAGACATCTAACATGGACATCACCAATTATGAAAAAGCTCAGTATCTGCATTACATGATCAACTTACTCCTTCCATATCTGAAACAAATTTGTCATGAACAAAGTGTAGAGGAAGATATAGAAGCAAAAATACAAGGTATTAATCTTCACCTATATTTTTTGTTTTTGTTATTGCATTGAAGAAGTCAACAATAATAATCTCTTCTGTTAGGAAAATCTTCTGAGATTGAGATACCACAAAGTCTTTGTGGTGACAAGGAACGTGTCTATTGGTAAGTGTCCTTTTAGTTGAGATAATGGCATGATTCTCTGTGTTCTACTATATAATTTAATATTTTGGTTTTGGAGCAGTGATCATTGTGCTACTTCAATCGTTGACCTTCATCGAATCTGCCCAAATTGTTCCTATGAGCTTTGCCTCAAATGTTGCAAAGAAATACGTGATGGAAGCATTACACCCCGAGCTGAGATGAAGTTCCAATATGTGAATAGGGGCTATGATTATATGCATGGTGGTGACCCTCTACCAGGGTCTTGTGATTTAGAGACTTCAGATTGTCATATATCCACCGAGTGTAATGCCAGGAGTGATGGAAGTGTTAGTTGTGTCCCAAAAGAAATGGGGGGTTGTGGTAGTTCTGTGTTGGAGCTGAGGCGCATCCTCCCACATGGGTGGATGTCTGACTTGGAAGACAAAGCTCGCGGTATGCTGAAAATTTGGAAAATTGAACAAACTACTTTTCAGCATGAAGAAGCTGTATCAAGCTATGGTTCAGAATCAAAAAGCAGTTTAAAAGAAGGGATGTTGCTCTTCCGAAAACATTGGAAAAATGGTGAACCAATTATTGTTCGTGATGTTCTAAAACATGGGACAGGTCTGAGCTGGGAGCCGATGGTCATGTGGCGAGCATTGTGTGATAATGTGGCTTCAGATATCAGTTCAAAAATGTCAGAAGTGAAGGCCATCGATTGCATGGCTAATTGTGAGGTTTGGCCCCCATTATTACAGTTTGAAAATCTTGTCAAATTAAACCATGTATGTTTAAATTTGTAGTGTTTTCTTCCTAAATACCTATGCTATTAGTGTTTTCTTGACTGTATGTGAATTTCTAGTTTTTCAAGGTACCATAAGAGTGTTTTAATACTGTACTTCCCCCCCTAAGTATATGTATAAAAAATATAACTAAATCTAAGTTGTGTGTCAGTGTGTGTATAGGGCATATACTATTTAGTTTGTTGATTAGGATACTCCATTGTATCTATATGCAATGTCTTCCAGATCTTTATTTGTATAAATGAGATTCTACATGTTGTGGAGCTTCCATTGCCATCTTAGTATTTCTTCTTAAATCTTCAATGTAATAGACTTAGTTTGTATTTTGTGCAGCATGCCGGAATTCTAACCAATTCACCCTTCTAAACCTTTGCAGGTTGCAATTAATACTCGTATGTTCTTTAAAGGTTATATAGAGGGAAGAACATATAGAAATCTCTGGCCAGAGATGCTGAAGCTAAAAGACTGGCCCCCTTCTGATAAATTTGAAGATCTTTTGCCCCGTCATTGTGAAGAATTTATTCGTTTCTTGCCATTTCAACAGTATACTGATCCTCGGGGTGGAACTCTCAATCTGGCTGTAAAGTTGCCAGCCCATGTTCTAAAACCTGATATGGGTCCAAAAACATATATTGCTTATGGGATTAGAGAAGAACTTGGCAGGGGAGACTCTGTAACAAAGCTTCACTGTGATATGTCAGATGCGGTATGCTTCAAGAATCACCGAGCTGTAATTTAATTGCTTTAGTAGTCTCAGTCCATACTCCTTCATTGGATATTTTCTGCATATATCTATTCATTCTTCTTTCTCTCTCAGAACCTACCTGAATGCATCATGCATTATATTCCACTTTACTTGTCTAAAAGGATATCATTATATGGTTAAATTTTTTAATTTCTTAATGTGTCACTGTATTGTAATGTGGTAGCATAAAATTTTGTTCCCAGAGAATAGTATGCACTTCTATTGCTCGGATTAAAACAGAGGGAAAATCTGGATATTGAACATGTATTTTCTTGAGTTGATAAATGCCCATGCGATGTGCATTTGTTGTTTAGAAACTTTATTTTACTGTGTCAAATTTCAAATGGAAGTATATTTTCTTTTTAATCTAATTTCTAGTTTAATAATTGTCGTAGGTGAATATTTTGACCCATACAGCGGAGGTATTATTAACTGATAGGCAGAAGTCTACTATTTCCAATTTGAAAGAAGCACACAGAGCACAAGATGAGAGAGAACACCGTGCTCCAGAGAGGGCTGATGTATGCCTAAATGGTCGACCTTGCGACAACAGAGAACATATAGAAAATAAGGAGGTATTAGAGTGCAACAATATGGATAACCGTCCTATCGAAATCAGTGGAGATATCTTTCACAATGTGTCTGAGGGGGAAACTTTTCCTGCCATTTCTACAGAAAATGAAACAATGGTAACAGGTAGTGCCCTGTGGGATATATTTCGGAGAGAGGACGCTGAAAAGTTAGGAGCATATCTTAGAAAACACTCGAAAGAATTCAGGCATACTTATTGTTCACCGGTTGAGCAGGTATTATAATGATTTATATTTCTGTTTGTTCTTATTTTTAATTTTTAATGCTTGATGCTCAAATCAAATTCTTTGTTGGTTAGGTTGTACATCCAATTCATGACCAATGTTTTTATTTGACTTTGGAGCACAAGAAGAAGTTGAAGGAGGAGTTTGGTTAGTCCATACTATTTCATATAATTGTTTGCTCAGTTCCTGCAGTTATCAGTTATTAATGTGAATCTTGGCTTTTAGGGGTAGAACCGTGGACTTTTGAGCAAAAACTTGGGGAGGCAGTATTTATTCCTGCTGGATGCCCACATCAAGTCAGGAATCTTAAGGTAAAATATCTCTTGACATATTTGTTTCTTTACTTTCAAACAATTTGATTGTATTTGTAGTCCTAATCATCATATGTCAAAACTTGCAGTCGTGCACAAAGGTTGCTGTAGACTTTGTGTCCCCAGAAAATGTACATGAGTGTCTTCGTTTAACTGAAGAATTCCGTCAGCTTCCCAAGAAACACAAAGCTAGAGAAGATAAACTTGAGGTGATATGCGTCTAAAATATAATTTCTTCCGTCTTTTTTGTTCCACTCCCCTCATTATGATGTCAGTTTCAAATAAGTTATTGGAGAGAATGTGATATTTTCATTTTCTACATGTGGTGAATTACTGATGTTGCTTTTATTTATGATGGAACAGATACAGAAGATGATAGTTTATGCCGTTGATCAAGCTGTCAAAGACCTAGAAGCTTTACTGAATTGTTCCTGACTGGCTGAATGTTGCTTGAAGAAAGCTACTTCATAATTCCTTAGTTGGTGATCCTCTAGGTTGCTGGGAGTGTAAACAGTGTTTGGGATAGAAATTTTTAAAGTTGGAATGCTTCATTAAGAAGTTTTGATGGCATTCACAATAGAGTTTTTCCTTTTGTGTCAATGTTATATTTTAGATAAATTTACAATATCTGTGTTTATTACTTTTCTTTTCAATAAAAGAAGTAACTAACACAGAAATTTTCAAGAAAACTATTTCTGAATAATTATGGT
>Ga0099826_10000725_pt1 | contig 17311 bp, 10 predicted proteins | sample Mtrugardesep15_FD_76830 | JGI IMG/M metagenome (GOLD analysis project Ga0099826, IMG submission 76830) | Root nodule microbial communities of legume samples collected from California, USA - M. trunc garden sep15 | ecosystem: Host-associated > Plants > Roots > Nodule | place: USA: California... | reverse complement strand
AGGATAAGGATAAGGATTAATATATCTATTAAGTTTGATGAAAAATGCAAATTTAAAACCAAAATTTTAGGATAAAATTGTTGCAAGCGTTGAGAAAAAATTAGGTTAAAAGTTAACAAAATTAATAAATATATCGATATTTTATCTCATCAAAGAACAAAGATAGCTTTTTTTCACTTCACAGTTTACAATTTTAGGGTTTTAATTTCTATTTACCCCCACTACACCGTAGCAAGTAACAGCGTTTAGGGGTTCTTCGAATTCATCATCACTGATCGGTTCAGCTCTCGAAGGAGAAGGAGCCATTACAATTCAAACCGCGATGCCTCGGTACTTCTTTATTCAAATTTCATCTTAATTCAATTCATGTTATTACCCCTTTAATCACTCACTTTTTTTTTTTCCTTCCTATTTGCAGCTACTACTGTGATTACTGCGATACCTACTTGACCCACGATTCCGTAAGTTTAGGGTTATACAAATTTTGATGGAAAATTAAGTTTTTGTTTTAATTCTATGACATGTTAGTCAAAATTAAATATTTTTCATGTTCATAACTTACTTTGTCTTCTTTGTTTCTTGCAGCCATCTGTTAGAAAGCAACATAATTCAGGTTACAAACACAAGGTACTATGGAATATGAAATACTATCTTGTCCCTTATTGTATGTTCTTTCTGTTAGTAGTGTCATAAGAAGGTCGTGGGTTCAATCTCCAGATCCAGCATAAAAACTAACAATACTAACATTTCCGGTTTCAAATAAAAAAGTTATTTTTTGCTATTTTCACATAGTATTAAGAAAAGTCGCATTGTTTTTAATGTGGCCATTTTGTGTATGAATGTGTCCAACTCTGAATTTTCATCTCTCAAGACAAATTAGTAATATTTATAATGTGTATATTAAGGCTTTATTTGGTAAAAAATAGTGGATAGCCGATAAACTAGCTTATAGCAGATAAGCTAGATGATTGAATTTGTAGTATTTGGTAAAATTAGCAGTTGAGCTAACTTATAAACATGAAATGATATTAATATTTAACTTTTTTCAATTGAGATATCAGGCGTAAAATTGAGAGAAAAAATGATAGGCTTTAAGCTGCTTGAACTAGCTTATAAAAAAACGCTATAAGCTAGTAAAAATAAGTTATAAACTCGTGAGAAAATTCCGTAAAAAAAATGCTCGTGAGAAAATAACTGTTACCAAATCGGTCTTTTTTAGTCATATGAGCTTATAAGCTATAAGCTTAAAGTTGTGTCTTGCCAAACAAAACTGTGTCGGGATATATATTAATATACCGTGACTATTGACGACAAGATGATTGTATTAAGGCTTATAGTTTCATTCTGATCTTTTAAGATAAGTGCTTTACATTGTATCTGTGATGTTAATGTCTTTTCATCTTTTAAGGCAAATGTGAGGCAATACTACCTGCAATTTGAAGAGCAACAAACCCAAAGTTTAATTGATCAAAGGATTAAGGAACATCTCGGGCAAGCTGCAGCGTTTCAGCAAGCTGGTGTAGCTTTTAATCCCATGATGGCTCAAAGGCCTTCTATGCCCATCTTGCCACCACCAAGATTGCCAATTCCTGGAAGTGTTCCAGGCTTTGGTGGACAACAACTATTCCCAGGGATGAGACCTATGATGATGCCTAGGCCAGGTCCTATTGCACCAGGTAGATACTGTCTCTACCACTCGTCCGCACTTTTCATTGAAGCATCTGTTTCCCTCATTTTACATGCAGATATAGTTTGGTTCACTGCAAATTACTTGATTGGCTTTCATTTTCTTGGGAATATCAATTTCCAACTATGTTACTTGGTTGTTTGGCTTTTCTCAATTTTAAAAAATCTATTATTCTATTGAATCAAAATTGTGCCTGTGCTCATGTTCAAGCATTAACAACTAGTTGCTTTGTTTATGTGGTGTAACTGGTTTCGTTTGGAATGCACAGGATATTATTCTGCACCTGGCATGCCACCAACTTTACCTCCACCTGGTGCTCCCTTAGTACCTGGTCAAACAAATACTCTTCCTAGGCCACCGACACTACCTCCCCCGCCAATGGTTCCTGGAAACACTGCAGCACCAGCCTCCAATGGCGCTCCACCCATGGTTTCATCAGCAATGTATCCAGCCAATTCATCAGCACCATCAACCGGAGGCTATGAAAGTTACAATGCCAATGCTCAACCACCATCAACCGGAGGCTATGAAAGTTACAATGCCAACACTCAACCACTTGAGGGAAATAACTAACCTGGTCAGCCATAATGCTATTTTGTATGGACGTACCTAATATAATACTTATTCTTGCTGTTTCCTATGGTAACTGGCAGAGGGAGTTAGTTATTTACATAGATTCTCACATTGACCTCAAGTTTTATATCTGCCATGGCCCATGGGAGTTCTGATTATATCTTTTTATGCTCTTCTTATCAGCAATTGATCAATTGGGGGACCCTTATTTGCCATCTTGTATTTGTAGCAACATTATTTTAAGATTTTTGGAATGTAGTTTCTCAAGCGGCATGGATGTGAGGAAAAGTTGTACGGATTACTATTCTTGAGTGAAAGAATTTTTAGTTGCCTAGAATTTCGCTTGTGATATAATAACTTTGTTAAAATTTACTGAAAACTTGCACCAAAAAATAAATAAATACTGAAAACTGAAAACTGATAATGAGCATTGCTGTTTCTCGTAAAGTTTATGGATGTAATCGTCCGTTGTTTTCTATGATGAATTCCTTTTTTAACAAAATGTGTTCAGTAAATGGATTGATACCCAAAATCGTTGAATTTGATGGTAAAGAATTCGTAGATACCATTGTAAGTGTAAGTCTTTTACTCGTAGTAGTACACCATGATTGGCGGAACTTAGTCAGGACATATGGTGGCCACAACCACTCCAAAAAGAAAATTATAAGATCTACACTCCAACCATAAATACCAGCTACTGTCCTGCAGATGCCATACCCATGCCCTCCTTTTGCAACTCCATTCCATTTTCCTCAGCTCGTGTTTTGCCGCCTGGCTGTGCACTGTTCCTTCCGTGCATGTTTGCCTGTGTGTGTGACACAATGTCCCCTCTCTACTGTGTGTCTTTGTTTGTCCCGTCTCTACTGTGTGCGTCTGGTGCCACACTGTTTGTCTGTTGTCGTCTGTTTGTCCCTCAGGAATCAATTAGTTCAATCCTTCCTTAATCGATTTTCCATGCGAATTGGGTACTTTATGTTGTGATTGAATTGGTTTCCTGTGCAAATTGAATCGATTTATTGTTGTTGGCTACTTTGATGCTACAGTATGAAAAAAATTGGGTATTTTTTTTCTTTCTTTTTTCTGGTTCTAATGTATGAAATTGAATTATTATGCTGCAAGTGCCATCTTTACTTTGATGCTGCTGTAGCGTTGTATGAAATTGAACCATCCTGCTCTATGTCTATGAAAAGAATTGGATTGTGGCCTGCTGGGTTGATGTTTTGTTTTGCAACACTTCTTGAGGTTCTGATGCGGTATTCAGTAAGATGATGGTTTTGTTGGTATGCATATGCTATTATATGATAGTCTGTTTTGTTATAGTCGATGGAATGAAACTGTCAATTGCCATCTGTAAATTGAAGATAGGATCGGTCACTATTCTTGGATATAGACTGTACACTAAATATTGTGCTTGAAGTTCCAGAAATTACCGTAGGTAAGATCAAGTGGTTAAGCTATGTTTTGGGGAGGTGGGGGTTTAAATTGATAGCAACATTGAAGTTTGCTGCTGATTTTCTGGTTTTTATTTTTCTGTTGTGTGTATGCTGCTGATTTTTTGGTTTTTAGGCTATTTGGTTGCAGTGTTTCTGCTGAATAATATCGTAATTACTTGTATGTGACGTGGTCTGATGAGAGAGTTTTCTCTAGGGATGAAATTCTATCAACAATTTAAAAATGAGTCAATATTGCACTCTGTATAATAATTATTGATAGTACTAGGTGTAGTGCACTGGGATGTTTTAGAAATTAGCATTATATTATACTGAGCCATCCAAAAAGATTTGCAGAAAAAATAATATAAGAATCTATAATAAAGAGAACTTATGCAGGCATAATTGTGTTTTTTAACGAGTAGAAAACTGTTTTTTAAGACGGGTTTTTCCGACATGTGCAAATTTGCACATGTTAAGAAGTTTAAAAAGTAATATTATGTACAAGTAAAGAGTCATACGTATATTTGAATTCGAAAGCTCCCATAAGTTGGAAGCTAATCCAAATTAAAATTGGCTTTAGTCTTAACTTATGCTTTAGAATTATCGGTTTGCAGTAATTTTTTTAATCCCGGGAAATTATTAGATCAGAGCATCTTAATGTAAAATTGAGATGGTAATTTCCACTATTAGTTTTTGCCTCGTGAATATATCCAGTCTGGCATTTTAATGTAAAATTTCTATTTGCATATTTGGTTTTCATACCTGCTGTAGGAAGCTAACTATAACGGGTTTCTTGAATTTCAAGAAATTTTTTTAAAAAAAAACTATAATGGGTTTCTTATTGTTATCATGCTCAGCTTCACACAATGTTGTATTAATATGTCTACTACGATTGATTAGTCATTGGGACATTGTGATAAATAGATATATGTGTTGAGTCTATGTAAATAAAATAATTATTTCTTTAATTTAACTTTAAACATTCAATGATTTGAACGGATCAATAATGAACAAAGTTTCTGTCGTTATACTTCACAGATTACAACTTATCCCCAACAAAAGGTGAATAAGTATCTCTTTGGATATACATCTCGCATCACATTCTGGTGTTCCAGTGAGAGTTCGCTGAATTTACCAAGGTTACTATTTGTAGATTTGAGTGGACGTGCGTTGATACTGTTTAAGCAAAAACTCACCAGTTCATCAAGCTAAACAATCTAGTAATTGATATATTATGCGTTAGAATAACACATCTGAAAGTGTTTGACACAAAGCTAAGCTGTCAGTTGCAATCATGAGAAAATAAAAATAAAACATATTATCTATGAAGACAATTTCATCAGAATCCATACACACCTTGGTCAACTTATATTACATTAAAATGACTCCCTTTACAAAAAAGAGCATTCCATAGATATCATTTGCCGTCATTGAGTCACTTGAGTTGAACATGGCTCATAAAGGAGACTAAGTTGCATTTGTAAGTAATTGACCAAGTAGCATCTGTACGTCAACATCTGAGAAAAAAGGGCCATTGTTTTTATCAATTCAGTCAACCATAGTAATAATATTGCCTCAGAAATCAGCTATTCTCAAGATAAAGGACTCAAACGCCTTCTGTAAACCTTCCCAAACCAATTACATCTACCGTGTTTATTCACGAACAATTTATGCCTGCCAAAGATGAAGTTCACAGCAATGTTAAATTTTAACAAGATTGTCAAGATGATACGTTAATGATCATTTTATCAAAAATACAGTGCATTTTTTCTTATTCTACAGCACAGAACAATAGACTCGCTACATCATACATATGAAGTTCCAACGTGAATTAATTTCTAGGTGAACAAGAGTGTTTTCACCCTTAAGTGCACTGTGGTCTTAACACACCAAAATCGAAGGATAAATATAACCATATTTGTTCACTTTAGAGATAGTATAACTTCACCGCGTACCTAGTTCAGATACAACAACTTCAAGAGTGGCAACTGGCAAGAATGAAAATGTTAGGTTCGTCATAGTGGGAGATAGCTAGCTATACATAGTACAGATCAAAGGTAGCCTTTGTATAGTTAGGCTAACATATCATGTTCCAAATATTATATCATCATACCTCACAAGTTCCAAACGACATCTAAACATCATATCATCAATATGAAGGATAAATGGCTTTCATATATCAAGTTATACCTCTCAAGTTCCAATTTCTGGATTATGATTCCATTCAGAACAAGCTCTGAACTGTAAACAGCAGCTCCTGCAAATTTAAGTCTTCCCATATGTCACATGAATAAAGGATAAAATGCAACTGCATTGTTCATTGAGAAGATGGAAGGATTCAAAACCTCTCTTAAGGAAATGGCGGCATATTGCAAAGTCTTCTTCACAAGAAAGAATCAATAGGTCATCTAAGATATTATCATTCTTGTCTGCAAATATCTGATTTTCATCCACTAGCTGAAGAATGAAAACAATTTATAAAGAATATGTGATGAACAAGACATAAGAAATAATACAAAACACCTAATATTGAAACCACAGGTCAATTGCAGCTGTGGAGTGGCATGCATAGATGAATAAGCATACCTGACCATGAACAGCTGTAACCAAGCTTGCAACCACTTCCTTATTAGGTCTGATGTGTGGTGTTATGTAGACTCGTTTACCCTGTAGAGCGAAGCAACCAGATTTTGAGGCAAGAGTGCATAAGAATTTTAGCATAACTGAAGTTTATATAATAATACAAATACCTTCAGGAGTGGCTTTTGTCTTGCTCGAGCAAGAGAAACTGGCATGCTAAAGCCTATTTCCTTTTCCTTTTTCATATCCCTCAAAATATAATTTTTCTCATCAATCAAAAAATTAGCTTGTCCACAACTCTCAAGCCATGAGTGTGTCAATACTAAGTTGCCAAGAGCCATTGCTTCCAACATATTCTTTGTACGTGTAAACTTGTCTGCTATGAAATGAGTGGCTTCCATTGAGCTTGATGCAGTAGATATATTAAGACGCGCCAAGATCTGCAAGGAGGATAGAACAACATCAGTAGTCAATAATCGCAACATTTAGCATCTCCAATCATAAACATAAAAGCAATAATTTACCTTCTGTTGTTGCTTGAGGACGTTGTCATCCAAATGTTGACTAAACAGAACTCGAACATTTGTCATATCTCTTCGATGTCTCAAATCTTTACTCATCATTTCTGATGTGGATTTGGGAACACCTAATCTGACGAGTTCCTTTAAAAGTGAAGACTTTGGCAGGTTTTCCTCACATGCTTTTTTGCGGTGCTCATTGCATGCATGTTTGGCATTTGAAATTTTTATGCCTGCACTTGGAGCAACTGAAGCGGAAATTTTTGAACTGGATTGTACAACACTCTTGTTTGATAATATTTCAACATGTGCCAGCAACAAGGGACGCATATCATGCAGGTTTTCAAATTTTATAGCATCACCAGCTGAAACTGGGAGAATACAAGATTTACGCACAGCATTTCGGCCCTCTAAACTTCTAGTGGAATAGACACTGTTTTCTTTATCATCAATACCCAAAACTCTTGGGGCATTAGCTCGCTTTCTTTTCCCTCTTGGTCCTTTTGGATAAACCCAAGAATCAATCTTTGAAACACTGCTGGTAACTGATATCTGCGGACTAACTTCAACCTGGCAGTTCAAACTGCTCTTCCTAGCCACACCATATGAGCTAGTAGATAAATTAGGACGTTTAGTCATAACATCTGACGCCACTGGATCTGCCACTAAACACTTACCCTTCCTCTTATATCTAATAATATCCTCCTCAACATTACTATTCCTCTCTCTAGGATGGCTTGGTTGATGTTTCATTCTTGTCCATCTCCTCTTATTTTGGATTTTGGGCTCTTTGGAAGCAGGTTGAAAACTCATATCCTCTCCTAGTAAGCAAACCTCTTCATGTGATACACTTCCACTGCATATTGATGAACTGGTATTATTTTTGAACTGCCCTTCAATAGTCGACTTACTTCCCATTTTTTTCATTTTCCCTGAGACAAGACTTGAGTCTTGATTGTAAGTTTGCTTGCTAGAGGACTTAGAAGTTACTTTGCTGAACCTACAAGAAGATACATTTCGCCTGTCAGATTTTAGTGCAATAGAATGTGAACCAGGATTCTCTTTAATTGAAGAATTTTTCTGATTGGCTTGTTTCAAATCACTCAAACATGCATCAAACACATTCTCTGGTTGGTGAGCATCACTGAAATGAAAGCCAGCAGGGGACAGATTGGCTAAAGCATCCATAGCTTCAGCAGCTATTTGAGTGTCTAAGCCAATATCAGACATGTCTTCTGTACGTGCTACACTAGAATAAATATCAACATTGTCTCTTGCGGCACATGACTCAACATACAACTCCTTGAGAGAGTTATTATTGTCAGTTGCCATTTTTGGTTCTTGGACTAAATTCTCATCACATCGATTACTTGCACTATAGTTTCCTTGGTTCTCATCACATCCATTACTTGCACTACATTTTCCTTGGTTTTGAAGACGACTACCTTTTTTCTGTCCTTTTCTCTTATACATCAGTCCATGGCTTCCAAAATTGAAAGATGCTTCAAGTTTTTTACAGAAAATACCAGCTTCTTTTAAATTTTGATCACTGTCAGCCCATTTGAATGGGTCTTTATCTTCATTTTGCACTCGAGCTTTAAATTTCTTAGCCAGACTAATCGATCCTCTCGCACTCGAGACTTGAGGTGACTTCTCCATAGCAATCTTTCTATTTTGAAATCCTTGAAATAGATCCCCATCTATTGATGACAAGTACTGATCCACGAAGCCTAGTGCAGCTACGGTTGGTGAGCGAGCATCATATGACATAGCAGGTAGATATTGATGATTGTTGTCATCAAATCTCTCAGCATCAATTGAAGCTCCTTTGTCACCTTCAAGCACATTATGTTATTGAAAAGTCAATCATTCAGGAACTGCTCTAGAAATTGCATTTATGCAGTAAACTACTAATTAATAAGGTATAATGGTAAGTCAAAAATACCAAAAACTGTCTCTTAATGTTAAATGGATGTGATAAAAATTAGAAAAACACATACCAGTACCAGATTTCCCATAAGTTATGGCATTTGATTTTGAGTTTGCTTGCTCACATGGTAGCTTAGGCAATCTCTTCTTGAAGAGCATCGAAGAATTGTTCACCGCCGGACTGGTTTCGTCATCAAGAAATCTTTCACCAACAGTCACCTTGCATGTATTGTTCATTTCTTCATCCTCGCTATCAAGCACCACTTCTGTCTCATACTCACATGTTTTACCAGTTATCATATCCTCTACAGGCTCTGAATCCTCTACAATCTCGGTATTGTTCAGATCGAGATTTTCCAATCCAGTTTCAGTGAATGGACCATCGACAACTAAGGTGTCTTCAAAAATCTCCGTTTCTTGATAGTTCTCATTTCCATTTGCATCTTTAACTTCATCTCCTAATCATATTGAATCAACATTCTTATCAACCTAACAAAGTTCTATCTAGATAATATTACATAATAATCAACAGAAAGAAACATAAGCAATAATATTCACAATCTATGAATCACTGATACATATACATACATCAACACATACTGACACGGACATGTCGACACCGGTAAAAATTAATTAATTAAACATAACTACATGTGTCAGTGTAGTGTAGGTGTCTAGCTTCCGTCAAAAGTGTCGGTGCTACAAAGTTCAGAATCACTTCTTAAGTTTTACATTTTTCTTACATTTTAAAATCAATATGTTGCATATTTCACAATGCAGTACCACACAATGGATGATACGAAATCGAACATAATCAATTAATCAGATTAAGTGCATTAATCTCTATTTTAGTTTCTGATTAAGTTATGAATGAGATTGATCATCGATGTGTTTTACTTCCATCACAAAATTCAAGACGAAACTACAATGCATTCAGAAAAAACACAGTTTCTGAACAATTTCAAATCGCACAGAAAATGAGTACATTGAATAAATAAACATAATGAAATAAAAAGAAGCGTTGAAGAATCGAAAATTACCAGAAGGTGTAGATGAAGGTTGAGTGTTCGCCATTGGATTGAGAAATCCTTTGGTTCTTTTTTTGTGAAACTTGCTTGAAATTACAACGGTGTAAATTGATGATAAATTTGATGAGAGTGAAAATGAAGTAAAACCCTAACACTGATGATGGAAAAGCAAGGGAAAGAATTTATGAATGAAGAGGGGAAAATCAAAATTATTGGGAATACGAAGCGGAAATTTCAGTTTTGGCGGGAAAAGTGATTGTCTTAAGATAGTAATTAATAAATAAATGCGAAACCAAAACAACAAATGGGCATTTGGTCTAGTGGTATGATTCTCGCTTAGGGTGCGAGAGGTCCCGAGTTCAATTCTCGGAATGCCCCTTTTGCATTTTATTCTTTTCATTCTTTTTTATTTCACAGTGCATTAAGCTCTTCTCACAGTATCAAAGGTTTATTTGATGACAAAATTACTCCTATGGTTGCAGCATCTTATCCCAAAATATATCACATCACATCACGTGGTATGCATATATATTCCTTAACCACGTTGACCAAATTACCCCTGCAGTATCTTTTTCTATAACAACCATTGAAAGTCAATTTTTTTTTTCTTTCTAATTTTTATTTGTCTTATAAGAATGCAAGGAAAAAGGTCAGAGACTCAAACTACATTACACTCCAGTGTGTGAGATCTGATTCATTTTGGCAGAAAATCATGTTAAGAATTTGTTTGAGGTTGGTTTCACACTTCTTTTATGCTTTCACCTTTTCTCTATTTTAATTTACTCTCTTAGCCATCTACTTTCAGTTGATGATTAAAAAAAATTAAGTACAAGATGTTCTGCTTGTATTTTTCCACTTATCTACTATTGACTATCTTTCAACTTCTGTAGTGTTAACTTGGTTAATCTTATCAAATGACTAAACCAGTTTTTTTTTTTTTTTAATCTTGGATGCATATATGAAGTTTTGTGAATATGTTTTCAGCTTACAGTGTTTCTGCTAACTATTAAAAACAGAAAAAATCTTCCCTATTCAAGGCCTTTGTTTGCTGAGAGCTTCAACAGATTATTGTCTACTCAGACTGAAAGGTATTGCCTAACAAGCCTTCAGTTCCTGTCTTTAGTTTACATTTTCCTTTTCTTTTTATCCATAGGATGGCAAACTGTTATTTATTCTGATAAAAAAATGACACCCTGAATCCTGTCTCGTCTTTGTAACCTCTTCGGCAAAAACTTGACTGTTTGATTGATTTAACGACCGTGATATAATACTCTTAGTCATTAGATTAATCAAACGACCAAGGTTAGGCCAAAAGAAACCACAGAGAATGATCAAATGATGCTCAACATTAAGTAAATATTACGAAAAGGATCTTTGTTGTTTAATGTTAATGCCTTTCATTCACGTTTGATGTGGTGGTCCAGGAAGCTACAAGACAAGGTAGCACTGATAACTGGGGGAGCTAGTGGAATAGGAAAAGCTGCAGCAACAAAATTCATCAATAATGGAGCAAAAGTAATTATTGCTGATATCCAACAAAAACTTGGCCAAGAAACTGCAAAAGAACTAGGACCTAATGCTACCTTCATAGCTTGCGACGTCACAAAAGAATCAGACATATCGGACGTAGTTGATTTCGCCGTTTCTGAATACAAACAACTTGATATCATGTATAACAATGCAGGGATACCCTGCAAAACTCCTCCAAGTGTTGTTGACCTCGATCTAGAATCGTTTGACAAAGTCATGGAAATAAATGTTCGTGGCGTTATGGCTGGCATCAAGCATGCAGCACGTGTAATGATCCCACGTGGAACTGGATCCATTCTATGCACTGCGAGTGTCACTGGTGTGATTGGAGGGATGGCGCAGCATACATACTCGGTATCCAAGTTTGCGGTTATAGGTATTGTAAAATCTCTGGCTTCAGAGCTATCCAGGCATGGAATCCGAGTCAATTGTATATCGCCTTTTGCCATTCCTACTCCTTTTGTCATGACCGAAATGGATCAGATATATCCGCATCTTGATTCACAGCGACTTGTAGAAATTGTTCGTAATGTTGGTGTCCTGAAAGGAGCGAATTGTGAACCAAATGATATTGCTAATGCGGCACTTTACCTTGCATCTGATGATGCTAGGTATATCAGTGGACATAATTTAGTTGTGGATGGAGGTTTCACATCTTTTAAGAATTTGGAGTTTCCTGCACCAGATCAAGTGCAGTAGAAGAGCTTCTGCTTTCAATTTTTTAAAGCTTGTTTAAAGGGGGCAATCGAAAGAGCTTATTTAGACTCGTCTAATGATGATATATATGGTTGGAAAAGCAAAGCTTGTAAAAAAGTAGCTCATTATATGTTATATGGTGAATTCAGCTTATTTTTCTAATTTCTCCAAGATAACTTATAAAAACAAATTATTCAGAACTTGTGCGAAGTTTACCTTTATTCTCTATCTGATTGTAGAAACATCTTACACAAGGCTTTATACAATAAACACTTAATAAATAAGTGATTAATTAACTTTCCGATCCAAACATCCCCTTAAATTTGAGTCAAACTCACCTTTTCAATGCTCTTGACGCATCATGCCATGTGAGTATTATCTCTGAACAGGATTAGTTTCCTACCAAAAGGTTAGATATCAATTCAAGGACTAAAAATGCATGGCATTTGAATTCAGTCTGTAGAGAAAACAAGAGTGACTGAAGCTCTCAGAGCACCCTACAGTTTGATTGTAGATAGATAAAATGGGTTCTTAAAAAGTTATATAAAAGAGTTGGTGATGGAACTTTTATTTTTATTTTTATCAAGAACAAGTACAAATATCATTTATTTTTATCAAGAACAAGTACAAATATCATTATTCTAATAAAGTTAGAAATTTGTGAAAGTTGCTGATACTGATCAAATCCTATACATTGTTCTTCAAAAATAGGAATCTAAAGAATACCATGGCCGAGGTAAGCAAGCAGCTTAACTAAAAAACTGTTTTTCATATCATTCAACATTAAATAATGTATACATCTATAAGTATTTTAAAGAAAAATAGAAGAAGAAATGAGACATCTCGTTTTCTTAAATGAACGACAATTTCACAGTTGCTTAGCAATTAGCATAACATGTTACTGATGAATCAAACATGAAGACATTAAAATTATTGTAAAGTTATCTAGCCTATTATTAATGAAAACAAAAATACTAAATTCAGTGTTGTGAATTTTAAGTAGAAATAAATTGGAAGCAATGGATAATTGGCCTGTCTTTGTTTAACTGTTGTCTTGCATTTCAGTACACATTAGAATTAAGATCTATCTATAAAAGAAGTGGATTAGACTAGCTTTTGAAGCTCTCAACCGAGAAAACACATACACTTCTAGTGGCATGCTTGGAAAAACAAAAAAATCACGGTGCTTGGAAAAACAAATACACCTAGTAGATGTCAACCACCATGCATTCAGAACCAACACACAACGGAAACAAACACAGACTTAGAAAATTAGTAATACTACATTAAGAAACTGGAATGGAACACATGGCCGCTGGTGTAAGAGCTTTCGCTCTTCTCTGAGGTGACATGCATGAATGATGGCTTATGCTCTTTCTATTAAAAAAAAAAAAAAAGCCTATTGTAAATACCTGATTCAGATGAGAATATTAACTGAACCAGAAAATTCTCCGCTAACAGAATAAACACAAAACAAACTGTGTTGAACCACGCAGTCAATTCATGCCCTTCATTATTTCATATATTGATACACAAGAATATGATCCTTCCTATTTACCTTTTGACTTTAGTACATAAAAAAGATGCTAGTAGTGACAGTCAAGTTTTAATAGATGACCAAAGCTTTGATTCTCAGTCTACATCAATCTTATTACATCCACTGATGCATGTAGAGAAACCTCACAATTAAAATTGTAACCGATCATTTTTCCATCAATAGGAATCTTTATAATAACATATGTATCAGTGTATCACCTGTTGTCATTGACTAAGGGATCCCAAACCACAATTTCAAAGATGCTTAAACAAATATAACTTAAATCAGCCTGGACTCTGTCTAATGATTGATATCAAAGAACTACCATAGTACAAAGCCAGGCCATTGTGATTTATATCACATAAAACTATGTTCATTTGCATTCTATGAAAAAACTATGCAAAAAACTTTGGTTCCTTTTGCTTAAAAAGCCTTTATGGTTCCCATGTTTTAGTAAGACATATCATAGCTCTTTGAAAAATGACTAGTAATGAGATGAGGCCTATTTTGAATTTCATATGCACCGGTCAAAGATCGATCTCTTGACCAATTGCTTAAGGGATTCAAGTATCTACCACTTTGTGTAGTCTGACTCCAAGTTTATTGGAGAAAATGGTTGATATCAATTTTTGTTTCTGTGTATTCTTATTCAAGATTTGTTTATGAATCCCTTAATTATACAATTTGAAATTAGGTTTGGTGACTATAAATTATTAAGCACCAATTTTGGGTTAAAGAGCTCCATCTAGGAGTCTAGGACCATCGATGCTTACTAATCTACCTTGCCAGAATATGCTGACAAAGATTGCATCGTATAATTAAGTGTTTTAATCGGTTATTAAAAGGAAATAGTTAACCAATGCATACTTTGGATGGAACTTTCTTATGAATGAATTGAGTCCTTAAAACACAACAGAAAACTGAAATAAACACCATAAGATTCACAAGTCACAAGGTTCCAAACCCTAATTCGGGTACAGAAATTAAAATAGACGACTAAATTTAATAAATTAGAACATCTCAAACAAGATTTCTCATCAAACTCTTAACTGGGATAACATGTAAAATTCATGTAAGTTCATAATTGATAATAAATTCAGTGCTACATGAAACAGCCATCAAAAAGTGGGTTAGGAAACTCTATAACAAAGAAACAAGTTACAAGACTATACTATACAATAGTAGAAGTGAAAAAACCAAACCATGTGGAGCTATAAGATTTAATTTGGGTGGCAGAATTGCTCAATCCGCTGCGCAATTAGGCTTACAGCAGCATTTGCAGATGTGTATGCCCCATGAAAACTTTCCTTATAAGAAATGGTTTCCAATTCACGTGCCATATTCAACAAAATGTCAGCTAAATCAGCTTGTTTCCTTATCAAAGAATTGTAGTAGGATTTTGCAGCAACTCTGCTTATCTCCACATTTGTTTCCTCAGGACAGTATTCATCATCCAACCATTTATGTAAAGTAACCCTAAGCCACTCTGATTCCTAGTAATTGTGAGGAAAAAAAACACAATTAATGAAGAAAATTATGTTTACTTGGAATTTATAAATGAGCGTAGGATACATTTTTTATAGTGATCCTAACCACCTTAGGATACATGGCGGTTTCAACACCGAACGGACACTAACACATGTGATTACGTTCAACGATGCTATTTGCTCAAATTATTACCGGTGTCGACGTGTCCTTTGTCGGTCTAAACTAACTAATTCTAACTAACTTTTAACTGATCATAACTCACGCATAACTACCTTAACAATATTTAACTAATTCTAACATGAACATCTCAAGCAGAAGTAAAACTACATGTTTATAAAATTTGAGAGGAATGAATGAAAAGAGTACCTGGGAGGCATTAGTTGGGAGTAACCAATGAGGGGGAACACGAAGGTCTTCAACTTGGTCGTCATCGGGTTCTGGAAATGGATGAGAATGTGAATGGGTACGAGTAGTGTGAACAATTTTCGGTGAAGAAGAAGCGTGTTGATGGTGAGTGAGTGTAACGGTAACGGAGGAGGAAGATGGCGTGAACGGGATGATACTGCGGGGACAAAGAATGATGGGATGAAGTAGATTCAATTTCAAGCCTGACATTATAGAAGTTGTTGTCTTCTCCGCTTGCTCGACTAGAAAAATAAAGAAGCAATTGCACAGGGGCAGGAACTGCTAATATGAGCCATTCGTTTAGAAACTTTTTTATTTTTCTGGATCAGGCATACTCCAAGTATCAAAACTTTTTGTTTTAATTTTTTATACAAAAATTTATGGATCTCTTTAACGAAGGTCTCTAGAACACTCTTTAAACTATCAAAAAAAGAAATTATTATTTAAAAAGTCAAATATTTTGATTTCAAAGGTATTAATTACATGTATTTTCATAATATACTTAAAGAGTTTCTCGGAGACACTCGTTAATATTTCTCAATATTTCACCGCATTTTTTTTAATGATTTTTTACAAGAATATTGTACAATCTCTCTCGAAAAAAAATGAATTTTTAAATGCAAAAGATAATGTTTTCAGTTTTCCTTTAACCTTTTGTAGATTACTCTTCCCCTGGTTTTCATTGAGCCTTGACCCTCTTTTTATACATAAATATAAATAATAAACTACTTCATATGTAAGTGTGTGTATGGTTTATTTTTGGAGGTGTTAAAATTAATTATAGAGTGTAAAATTGATTTTTACACAAATCACCTTTTAAAGAAGATACTAGGAATTCAACCTTTGCAACGCACGGGTTTGTTAAAATACGTTTAAATAATAATAAAATATTTAATTGACTAAAAAAAGGTAATATTGATACAATGCACTTATAATTTTGTCATTTAAGTACACTCAATTTTAGTTTAAAATGTTTTGTTTATAATTGGAAAAATAACGAGCATTTCATTCGATAGAATTAAAATAAGAACTAATTGTTTAAAAAAAAATTGAAGGTTTAATGACACTAAGATAATAAATAAAGGTTTATAGATATTTTTATCGTACAATCTCAAATGCATTATATTTGATAATTTTTTTATGTTTTTCTTTTGTTATATAGAAAAGGTGCATGTTTGTGAATTTTATTTTATTTTATTTTTAAAGAATATATTTGTTGTAGTGCGTTGCACGAGTTTTAATATATTGTTTTTATTTTATGAAAACTGACAAATTTGGTGGATTTCTATTGAATTACTCTTTGATTAAAAAATTCGCTATTAAAATATTTTTAAACTTATTATTCTTTCGTGAAGTGAATAAAGAATATAGAGTAGATAAAAATTACTTTTGATATAAATAATGTGTCATTCGGCTCAATTAAAAATCAATAGAATTGTAGATGAATAGTGAATTATAACAAAAACTTATTTTAATATTTTTTTCTTGGTTTAGTTTATATCTCCCCTTTTTTAAACTTTACTTTTATGCATTATTCGGGACTAATCAGTGCAAATGAGACCATATTTTGTCTTATTCGTCTACATTTATAATTTTTTCAATTCATTCAAGTCAATTGTAGTTAATCTTTAAAATTTATTTTAGTTGGATCCTTTTTTTTATGAATTGTTTTAACCTTATTTGCAATGAATTTAAACTATTATTGTATAAATTCATTTATTGTTTTTCCTACACAAATTGCCACAAATGTGTAACTTGAATCATATTCTATAGTATTCTACGTATCTTTTTTTTTAGAGGCACTATTCTCTATTTCTCTCAATTTTGTCTATCTTTGTCTCAATTATATTATAATATATTTATTATTGTTTTTATTGAAAAAATGGTAGACAATTGTCTTCATCTTT
>Ga0099826_10000724_pt1 | contig 17317 bp, 6 predicted proteins | sample Mtrugardesep15_FD_76830 | JGI IMG/M metagenome (GOLD analysis project Ga0099826, IMG submission 76830) | Root nodule microbial communities of legume samples collected from California, USA - M. trunc garden sep15 | ecosystem: Host-associated > Plants > Roots > Nodule | place: USA: California... | reverse complement strand
CTTTAATGAGGGTAATTTTGTAAAATTGTACTATAAAACAGACACATTAACTACACCAACAACATTTCTTAAGAAATGTGAAAAAAGCAATAGGTGGTTATATTAAGGGACGGAGGGAGTACATAACAAAACATGAAGTAAATATAAATTTTTATGTTTTTGACAATTAAAAATTCATATTTAATTTATGTTTTGTTAAAAAATTCTAAATTTCTTGAGAGAAAGCATATCTAAATTTCTTTGATTGTGCATGTTAAATAAAATGTACTAGTCCAATTTATATATGTAAACACTAGTCATACTAGCCAAAACAACGTGGCCTACATGGATTAGTCTTGACCAATCAGACAGTCATTTATGTGGGTAATGTGTGAGTCTTTCCACTATGAGGGATCCATGACACCCCACGTTTGACTTGCAGTTTTTCACTTCGCCGCATGATCCGTTGACAAATTTCACGTGTGTGTAAGTCTCCACCCAACGTGCCTTTGTGTACATCTTTTTTTATGTTTGTGTTTAACTGACCCTCATTCAAATGTGTTAACGTTCACATAACCTACTATTAATCGAGGGAGATTTGTACATCGCTAAGTCGATTATACGACAATTTCAAGTAATAAATTGTAACAAAAGGTCTTTAAATGATTTAGTTGTATTATTTTTTAAGTTTATTTTTTGAAATTATTTTAATTTTAAAATAAAAAACTATTAAAATCTTTATCACAAAGCTTGAAGCTAAACATGGACTAAGGGGGCAGCGCTTACGTTCCAACCGTAAACGGACGAGCCACCAACACGAAAGATGTTGAAAATGGCAGCGCGGTTGAACTGGAGACCACTCTGTTCTCTTCCTCTATCTCGCTTCACACACCAAAACCACCGCAAACTAAACCCTAATCTTCGTTTCACCACCTCAAAACTCTTCTGTTCCGCTTATCTTCAAACATCACCTTCACCTTCTATCAATGCCGAACTCGACCCATATCTCCGCTGTTCCATGCCGCAGCAGAAGCCACTCCGAGTCGCTGTTCTTATCAGCGGCGGTGTCGACAGCAGCGTCGCTCTCCGGCTTCTCCACGCCGCTGGTCATTCTTGTACCGCATTCTACCTTAAGATATGGTTCCAAGTATGCTTTCTTCCTTTTTTTGCATTCGTTAAACGATAAATTCGAAAATTCTGCCATAAATATTATTTTTTTAATTACGATGAAATTGGGATTTGTTGCTTTGGTGATTTTGTGTGTAGGATGATTTTGAGAACTTTTGGACAGAATGCCCTTGGGAAGATGATTTGAAGTATGCTAAAGACGTTTGCAATCAGGTCTTTTTCATATCCTTATTTAGTGTCTGTTTGGTTCTGGTTCTGCAGTGGGTAAAATTGATTTTGAATTCATTGATTTCGCCAAATTGATTTAAGTTAAAAATGAGTTGAATGTGAAGCCGGGAAATTTTGAGTGTAAAAATCAGCCAAAAGATACAAATTCTACTTTCTAGTTATAAACAATTATCGAGGCAAAATCAATTATACAGTTGAGAGCAACAAAACACGATGGAGGCAAAATTGATTCTAGAGATTTTTGCCTTTAGAACTTATTTATTGAAGCTACAATTTGTTGCTTTTGCCTCTAGAATTGTTTTTTGGGTTAATAGTGTTTTATCCCCTTCCGTTCTCCCCCTGTAAAATATTTTTTTTGAATTTCATCCTTATAATTTGAAGATTTTTTGGTTTTAGACCTTTATGGAAAATTTCACTCCCTGTAATTTGAGCAAATTTAGGTTTACCCCCTTGTAATTTGAGCAAATTTCGGTTTACCCGCTGTTAATTTGAGCAAATTTCGGTTTACCCCTGCCATATCTTCGATTTTGTACAGTCAAAATTGATGAAGGTCCAAAACCAAAAATCTTCGAATTACAAGGACGAAATCCAAAAAAAATATTTCATAGGGGGTAAAACCGGAAGTGGCCTATATTACAGAGGGTAAAACACTATTAACCTTTGTTTTTTAGTCGCATGTTTAACATTCAATTTGCTATTAGATGAACATGTATTCAAACATAAATCATTTAACATTCAACTTACTTTTAATCATAATCAATTTTACAAAATCAGCTTTTGTCACCACATAATCAAACACACACCTAATGTGATGCTATCACATTACCAATGTAAACTTAAACTGTATCTGTATTTATTTCATTGTTTTCAGGTTGAAGTACCACTAGAAGTTGTTCATTTGACCGATGAATATTGGAAAAATGTGGTATGCAATACGCCCCTCAGTCCTTCTAAACTCAGCCAGTATCATTTTACTAGAATTTTAAGTTTTTGACAGACCTAGACTTTTAAGGGCCGAGTTGGAATTTTGAATTATTGACTTATTTGAGCTTATCTATTCACATAAGCACATGTGAGAATGTTTGATAAAATTTATGGAAACAACTTATGACATGTATACATAAGCCGTTTTCAGCTTATTTCTATAAACTATTTAGGATAGCTTATGAAAATAACTTATAGCTTTTGTGAAAGCAATTTGAATTTATTTTATCTTTTGGTTATAGAAATAGCTTATGCCAAAGAACTTATATGATAGGCGTTTAATTAAACTATTTATCCAAATATGGCCTAAGTTAATGAATATGTTTTATTTGCAATTTCGATGTTGAGGCTCTGTCTCATATTTGACTTATTGAATTGTTTTTCAGGTTTCATACATCATTGAAGAGTATAGGTGTGGTCGAACTCCGAATCCGGATGTTCTTTGCAATACAAGAATAAAGTTCGGTATGATGCATTGAATCCAGTCTAACCAAATTGTAGTTTGTTGTGTGTTTTTTGTTTCTTTATTTTTTCTGTTTTATTAATAAAATGTTTTTTTTTGGTTAGGTGCATTTTTGGATGCAATTGGTGGTATGGGTTTTGACTATGTTGCCTCTGGGCATTATGCAAAGGTTCTCCACCCATTTGCAGATGAGATGGATGGGCTTTCTGCTTTAGAACTATCACAAGACACGGTACCGATATGAGATATACTTTTGTGGTTACAAGATCTTGTTTGCATTTGTTGTTTGTAGGTTTTATTTTTGTACTTCCATATCCTTGGAAGAGTTTTCACTGATTAGCTAACCCAAGTAAATTGTTTATACTAATACCAAGTTTTTCATATCCCTCCAAAAAAAAAAATTCATATTTGTATGCTTGCCTAAGCATTAGTCAGAAAAACATTGTTAGGTGCTCTTACATGCTAGTTTCTAACGTGGTTTGAAATTTCAGGTAAAGGATCAAACTTACTTCCTATCACACCTATCTCAGTCCCAGCTGAAGCGGCTTCTTTTTCCACTTGGTTCTATTCCTAAGGTTTGTTGTGACTAGTTCTGTTTTCCATGCTGATATTTCACTTAACTTTTTCATAGGTTAAGTAATTTATTATGTCAGAGTGAGAATTCTGGCAGTATTGTTATATCACTACATGATGTTATGGAGAAACTTTCACTCTAACCCTGTCTCCTGCCACATCATCGGCAGGATGAAGTCCGCAGGCTTGCAGCAAAATTTGATCTACCAAATAAGGATAGAAAGGATTCCCAGGGAATATGCTTTTTGGGCAAGGTATTAGTAGTAAACAAATATTTGATTCCTATCTCTTTCAATGTTTGATAAATATATGGCTCATTACAGATTACTTTTGATTTTCTCATCAGTTTTGAAAGAGACCGGTAAAAATAAAATGATACTTATGTTATGGCAATGTCTAAAATAAATTATGATCTATAACTATTCTTTTACTTTTAAAACATCAATTCCATTACTTTGTTCGAAGTTATATAATTGTTTTGAATTAATTTTTGAAGATAATTTTATTTTCTAATTCTATCTTTGTGCATTTGCATCAGATAAAATTCAGTGAATTTGTTGCAAGACATATTGGGGAGAAAGAAGGTATCATACTGGAAGCCGAGACAGGAGATTTCCTTGGCAAACATCGGGGCTTCTGGTTTTATACTATTGGTCAACGCCAGGGTCTACGGCTGCCTGGAGGTCCATGGTTTGTCCCCTCTCTTTTTCTTTCTTGCATTCATTGTATTGATTTGATGTATTTCCTGTCGCATTTTATGCATTCCATTTTATGTTGAAGACAGATCAACATTATAGTGATAGATCTGTTACCGTTACTTTAGAGGTTAGTTAGTTAGTTAGTTAATTAGGTTGAGGTAGATAGAGGAAATGATAAAAGGCTTATCATCTATAAATAAGGAAGTTTAGAGAGCGGGTTTCTTGTTAATTGAGTGATTTAGAGAGCGAGTTTCTTATGATAAAAGGCTTATCATCTATAAATGAATTTATGCTAGTTAGCTGTAATGTACTTTTTAACTTGAATCATTAATTTGAAAGGTTGGAATTTTTTTCTCCACTGACTCATTTGATTTTTATTTTTTTTAGGGTCATTTGAAAATTTTATTTGGTAGCATTCCTATTACTCAAATATGGACCGTGTTTGAAAAAATATCCCTTTTGTCATTTATGCAGGTATGTTGTTGAGAAGGATGTTAAAAACAATGTAGTTTTTGTGTCCAGAAATTACTTTTCCTTTGACAAAAAAAGGCGCATATTCCGTGTTGGGTCTTTTAAATGGCTTAGTGGGATGCCTCCTAGCCAGAGAAGTCAACTTCGATGCAAGGTGGAAGGATATCTTGAACATTAACTTCTCTGTTCCCTATTATTACAAATGTTTTTCATATTTTCGGTACTTGAAGTTCTAGTATCTTAACCTTTTCAGGTGAGACATGGTCCTGGGTTCTATGATTGTAGCTTACAAATGGAACTTGGAGAAGATAACGTAATTGACTCTGCTGTCGTCCGTATATCTGAAGATGATCAAGGCCTAGCAGCTGGGCAGTTCACAGCCTTCTATGAGGGAAGAATATGCATCGGTTCTGGTGTAATTTTGGAGACCGGGGATGATCAAAGTTTTCCAGTATGCGCAAAAGCTTTGGAAATTGCAAGATTGGAAGATAAATCAAAGATTGGGAATCCAGTTAAGATAAAAGTTAAACCAGATAACCTGCAAGAAGTGTGTGATTCTGCAGAATTGGCAAGTAAAGCATCATAATGGAGCAATAAATTCTAGAATTGCTCACACAAAACCAAACATGTAGATTTGTAGAGGAATGCAGTTTCCAGATTCCCTTTCATCTGGCATCCAAAAATTGGCAGGCATGGGCATACATGTGTTAGGAAATTGTACACTAATGTAAAAAAACAAAACGTTAGGTACTGGTCTCTTTAGAGACTAAGTATTTTTTGGAGGGAGGGAGGGATGCTACTTGAAATTGCAAGGCAAGGTGGTAGTGATCCTCTGCACATGTTTTAGAAGGGGAAATGGATCCTCTAAAGCAAGTCAGAGAATGAGGTAAAATAATTTGAAGAGAGATGAGAGTTTGTGACTTGTGAGATAGATAGTGTAAAGAGATGAGAGTTTATTAAATTGTTATTTTGTCCCCATAAATAAATAGGTTTTGCCTCCTCTATCTTGTAAAAAATAATAAATTTTGCTTAAATGAATCATTTAGTACCAACAAAGAATTAACTTGACTGACATTTAAATTATTTGAGAAAATTGGGAATTTTTAATTTTCAGATAGCAAGGATATCTTAATATTTATTGTTAAGGGTGTAACCAAAAAAAATATTTATTGTTAAGGGCCAGTTTGGACCTCTACTTGTATGATATGAACTTTTATATCTTCATAGGGGAAGTTCAATCACCTAGTGGAATTATTAGATTCTCTCATGTATGATTTACGGATGAGAGGGTAATGTGTACTCGGTGTTGTTTACAAAGGATTCAAATTCATTATTTACTAGTCTAATTTATCCGAACTTCTAAAATGATTTATATTCACCTTTCACTCCTAAGGTATTTATTTACGAGGTTTGAACTTTGAACCTTCGAGTTTAATGATCGTCTTTTCTTTTTACCATGAGACTATATTTTAAATGTGTATTTGCGACTTGGTTTTTGAAGGGGAAATTTTGACGGATTAAGTCCATATTTTGATATATATTTAATATCTAAAAAAATAAAATAAAAGAACTTACTCATGTAGTGAATATTCATTCACCTTCATGGTAGGCGGATGGAATCTTTCAACATGGGTATATTTTTTAGAATGTTTTTCTTTTCTTGTTCTTATAATCAGTTTCATTTTGTTTTAAAAATAAAAGCTAACATAGATTGGAGGTTAAATATCTAAAATGTGACCCGTTAATCTCAAGTTCAAAAATAAAAAGTATAGGTTGGAGATCACGTCCTTTTAAATAGATCTTCCATATTTAGAATAATGCTTCAATAATTTCTTAATCAGAGTAAATTTTACCGTTAGTTTATTTATTTATGATATGATATTAAAACGGCTTCTCACTGTTTTCTTAACTACAAAACAAAAGTAGGATACTACTAAGACTTTTTGGTGGTAAGAAGAGGATATGTATTTATTTTCCACGAAAGCCGGTTAAACATGCAGTGTGGAGAATGAGAACGAAGAAGATAAACATAAACCCCGCCAAATCTTCAACTCAATCCTCACAATTTAACATATAGTTTCACTCCATGGCATTTCTTTCTCACTTACACTTTCCCACCCCCATTTCTAACTACACCACCCCTAAAACCCCAACCTCCATTTTCTCATTCAACAACACCCTTCCGTTTTCCACTTCAATTCCTTTCTCGCTTTCTCAACCAAAATCAATCTCACTCCCTCGCCGAAGCTTCTCCCGCTCCGCCCCGAATTTCAGCGCCGGTGAATTCTCCCCCACGGACAACGACGATGAATTACCAGATGAATTAGAAAATCAGATTGATGATTATTCCGATGACTATGATGTTGATGTTGCTGCGCTCGAGCGAGAAGCTAAGGAAGTTGCACTGGAGTATTCAAGCTCTTTATCTCGCGTTTTAACTATCGGTCATTGTTTTGCTTCATTCGTAGTTAATTGAGTTTTTACTTATTTTTGCAGCCTTCAATAATTATCTTTTTTTCTCTGTGTTGATGATTTCAGAAGATGAGAGTAGTGATGTCAAGGAAACGGGTAAAAACTCCAAGAGGAATAAACCGAAGAGGAAAATTGTTAGTATATTCTTCAACTTACCAAATTCAACTCTCTATTCAATGTTTAAGAACTATGAAGCACTGACACGGACACCAGACATGACACTAGTAATAATTTGAGAAAATGATAAGTGACGTTTTCGTGTTTGTGCCTACAAAGTGAAAAATTTCAGGATACTTATAAATTTCATGTGTTAAGTGCTAGCTGGCAAAACGCGACATTGTGGTTAATATCTACGAATAACAGACACTTACACTAGAAAGACACTCACTGACACGTCGATATTGGTAATAATTTGAGAAAATGAATTAATTGGATGTATGTAATCACATGTGTCAGAGTTGGATATCAACACGGGTCAGATATCGGACACTGGACACGCTTTTGACGAGAAGTGCGGGTGCTACATAAATTGATATATATACTGATATCATAAGTTACCATAAAAATTGAGGCGGCTAAATTTTGTTTGTAACTAGTTAGAACTTGAAATATGTATTTTTTTTCTCTTGAAGAGATTGAAATAAATTAGGGTTATCTGCTGAACATTTATCTATTTTGAATGGTAGATCCCTGATAATCTTCTCCCAAGGATTGCTATTGTTGGAAGACCGAACGTTGGCAAGTCAGCATTATTTAATCGTCTCGTTGGGGTATTGAATGTTTTTTAATAGCTTCGTTTTTTTCTTAATGATTCTGTCCTGTTTTGGGTAAATTAACTTTTGGAAATTTCGACGTTTTGGAATCTGAATGATGGAAGTGATTTCTTACGCTAGTTGTTTCTTTTCTGTAGGGAAACAAGGCAATTGTGGTGGATGAGCCTGGAGTTACGAGGGACCGTTTATATGGCCGATCATATTGGGGAGATCGTGAATTCATGGTGGTGGACACTGGTGGTGTTCTCACTGTTTCAAAATCACAAACTACTGTTATGGAAGATCTGGATATTAGTACAACCATCGGTATGGACGGTATTCCCCTTGCCTCTAGAGAGGCAGCTGTTGCCAGGATGCCGTCAATGATTGAGAGACAGGCGATTGCAGCTGTGGAAGAATCACCTGTTATTATTTTCCTGGTTGATGGTCAGGTAATTTTTTGTTTGCATATAAAATCTTATGGTTTTCCTTCTCTTCCATGTATGTACCTACTTTATCTTGATTCTTATTTTAATATAATGAATATATAAAAAGGATAACAAGATATTTAAAAAGTGATTTTTACTTGTTTTGATGGTTATCAATTACCGGTGGTTCTGCAGTCCGGCTGAATCTTCGAAGGTTTTAGTTGTTTTTCTCCATTGAATTATTTGTGGTACCAATCTTGCCACAGATAACATAGTTGTGCACTATCTAAATGAGATAACAGTTTTTGTTGTTCATACTTGTTAAGTGCATGATATGATAAACTTTTTCTTGAATCTACCAATAACCATAACCTGAAGACAGTAATGATAATTATGCTGAACAGGCAGGTCTAACAGCAGCTGATGTGGAGATTGCTGATTGGCTACGTAAAAACTACTCAAATAAAAGTATCATTCTTGCAGTTAACAAGTGCGAATCTCCACGGAAAAGAATTATGCAGGTGTCTGAATTTTGGTCCCTCGGGTAAGCTATATCGGTGGTAGATACATGCTGGAGGTGTGAAAAAACACCGTAGAACTTGGTCCTGACACTTAGCTACTTTAAAAAAAAATGCATGTCTTCTGATGTTTTCTTCACATGGTCCCTTAGGACTTAAACTTGATATATTGTAAATTGTTATTTCGTTGCCCACTGTCAAATTCATGGATATGGTTTTTCAATGTGCCTCAACTGGCATGAATTGTTTGCGTATCGGTTTCAATTGACCGTTGATGTCAAAGATGGTTTTGAACACACTTACCTCACCTTTGTCAACATATAAACTAATTCTTTAGAGATATCAGATTATATACTATGTTGGCCTGACAGTTAATTCTTTTTAATAACTAGCTAGTTCGAGTGGTTAATTTAATTATGACGTGGTTATTGTTAAACTAAATTTGGTTAATTCAACTTACATCTTGGTAAATTTTAAAAACTATAGAATCAACCTTATGCGTTAAAATTTACCTCATTTTTTACTAGGTGCATCCTCATGTTTCCTCTTAATAGTTTGCTTGAGTAATTGTATGTAGGATATAACTATGCTCAGACATAAGATCTTGGTTATCTAGTTATATATTCATGTGATGTAGATACAAGATACAGCTATTACAGATTTAATAAAGAAACTTCATTTCTCTGGCTGATTTAGACGTTTTAGAAGTCATATAATTGTTGATGTTTAACATCTTGATACATCCTGAACATACGAGACAGAACATTGTCTCATTTTGTGTCTGACAATTAAGTGTTATTTGAAGAGCAACCGTTAAACTTCATTTTGAATGATCTTGTTTTACAGTATTGATTTTGGTTAACATTTTTTTTATAATCGATTTTGGTTAATATTATGTTTGAGGTGAAGTTATATATTTTTTAAATGATTTATATTAAAAGTAATTTTGTAGTAAAACTTGGTTCCAAATTCCCAACTCAACACACAAGCAAAATTTTTGCACTTCTAAACTAGAATGGTTTTGACTTTTGAGGACAAACTTGATTTTGATATAAAACATCAAATGATATTTTTTTCCTGCACAAAACCTTATTTTATGCTTTCAATACCATGGTTGAGTGGTTATACTGTTAGTGCAAACATATAGTGCAAAGCTCTTGCATCATGTTGTCTACTGATGCTTCCCCAAGTGTCATATGTTCTAATCAACTAGTTCGTTGCTATGGTTAATGATATATCAGGTTAGAACCAATTGCAATATCAGCTATATCAGGGACCGGAACCGGAGATCTTCTTGACCTTGTTTGTTCAGGATTACAGAAAGTTGAGGTTTGTTTTCCATAAATATTGAATTATCTTCTGCATCTATCATTGACAATGAGTAACTTTAGGTGATACTTTTTATTGTGTAGCAGGTTGATTTGATTATATTATACATTCACCTACCAATGATAAATTGTTGATTCATTTGGAAGCATTTTTCATCACTATACAACCAGGGATCAATTTGTTTTAATCTGATTTTGAAACCCTTGATTTCCTTATTTACACTTCATTTTATGCCATACAATAGGAGCCACAGAATCTTGTTGAAGAAGAAGATTATGTTCCAGCAATTTCAATTGTTGGTAGACCAAATGTTGGCAAAAGTAGCATTTTGAATGCACTGGTTGGTGAGGATAGAACAATAGTCAGCCCCATCAGTGGCACTACACGTGATGCTATTGATACTGAATTTACTGGACCAGATGGCCAGGTTTGTTTCTTTTGGTGACTAACCAGTAACTTCTTTTTTGAATGGCAAAAAAATCAATATATTGATAATGAAAAAGAGTACATGTGGTACTGAACCCCAAGAATGGGAATGAGTACAAGTGGCACTGATTCACAAACTAAGAACACAGAAAATAAAGGCAGAAAAACCTATCTAATCATACAGTCGAAGGGATCAACAAACCACTCATAATACAAATAGGGTTGTCCCACTTTTTTAGCCAAGAGCCATTGCCAAGAAATGTTTTGACTCCGCAGAAAAAATAAACTCATTACGTGCCTTCCAAATCAACTAAAGTGTCGAGTGCCAAATCAGCAATAGTCCCTTAACTCTGACATCCTGCCTGAGATGAAAACAACAGCTCTCTAGTAGCACAAAAAGATCCCCAGGCATAACCATCGAAGCCGCTAACCAATTAAAAGCCTTATACCATACAGAGCTATAGAACGGGCATTTTGCAAAGAGATGTTCCTCCGACTTACTCACCCCCCGCCACCAAGGGCATGGCGGTTCCCTCCCCACCTTAAAGACACAGCATTTAACCAAATTAACCAACTATTTGGTCTCTAGTGCCACAGAAAAACAAGTGACTACTTATAATGTCCAGCATGTTTTTCAAGAAAGAAACTTTAAAAAGTGATTAGTTTGTTATAATGTTTTCCCCATCCAAACGTTGGTGGTTTACAGCTGTATACTTTTGAACTTACCAGATTGTAATAGTGAATTGGTAAGCTTTTAGAATTTGGTTCAGCATGATAATTATTATTTTTTATTTTCTTTCTCTAGAAGTTCCATCTTATTGATACGGCTGGAATCAGGAAAAGGACAACTGTAGCCTCAGCTGGAAGTACAACTGAGGCTTTGTCAGTGAATCGTGCATTTCGTGCTATTAGGCGTTCTGATGTTGTTGCTCTTGTCATTGAGGCCATGGCTTGTATCACCGAACAGGTTCCCAATAAATGCTATTGAAGATGAACACATATCTGTTTTTAATTCTGGTTACAATAAGGCATTACTGATGTAAATGGGGTGCCAGTTGTTTAATAATTAATATTGTCCATAATCATTCAGATTTTTTTTTTTTTATGAAACTATTTCATATATCTTAAAGGACTACAAGATAGCTGAAAGGATAGAAAAAGAAGGGAAAGGTTGTGTGATCGTTGTAAACAAGTGGGATACAATACCAAATAAAAATCAGCAGACTGCTTTATACTATGAGCAAGATGTCAGAGAGAAGCTTCGCTTACTTGATTGGGCTCCGATTGTTTATTCTACTGCTCTAGCTGGGCAAAATGTTGACAAGTAAGTTTTGGCTGGAAAATCTTTGATTCATTGAAGGTGCACACTGCTTAGTGTGTCTTTTTGTTTGCTGAAAAAGTACTGCATAGTATGTTAATTCATGCTTTCTTTGAAATTCCCAATTTTGCCTTGAAAACAATTTCTCCCTTCTTAGGCATACATATTTGTAAACAAATACAAATTTGAACAATTTGTATATTTAATTGACATTAGTAATTGCAATGTAGTGGTCATAGTAGACTTTATGTAGTAGTCAAATCATTGTCTCTGCAGAACTTTGTGGAGAGTAAATTGATAGAACCCATAAATTCAAGGTAACAAATCTGTATTTTATTGAATGGTAAAGATGAGCTCAAGAGCTCTACAATGGTGAAAATGCAAAAGAAAAGGATAAACCAAAGTTACTAGAACTTCTAACCAGAGCTAATGCTCCTAACCAGAGAATAATTTCTCCTAACAGCGTGTTAACAACTTTCTCAGTGCTTTACTAACTCCTCTAGGCTCTATCCTCTCTTTTATATCAAAAAATCCCCTCCTAACAAAATATTGCCACGTCACTACTATTCCCATTCACCACATCAATTGGGATAAAGCTCAAATCTAGTATCCTATCATAAATCTTTAGTTTAGTTCTCCAAAGATTAGGGTGTTATGACATTTGATATGAGAATGTAGCCCTGAAATGATTTGTCTCTAAATTAGTCTTTAAAGATGTGAATTTGGTGTCAATTTTTATCTTTGTAGTACTAATATGATGACATTATTATAGTCTTTGAAGGACTAATCTGGTAACAATTTTTTTTGAAGGACTAAAATGGCGACACCGTAATTTCCAGAGGATCAAATTAAGAGTTTATTCTTTTTTATATACTAGTATTTCTTGATGTGTGGTAAAAGAAATTTCCTTTGTCATTTTTGGGGCTCAAGTGATGCACATGGAAATGAACTTAAGAACTTGGCTGTTTTTGGGATCTTTTCTATTTGGGTTTGGGAAAACTTTGTTTTTTTGTCCTTCTTCTGGATGTATCATGTAACTAGTCTTTGGTTGATACTTGATAGGTTTTCTTGGATTTAGACAATAACTATGTATTATAATTTTATAAATGTTAAAATTACGACTTATCCAGGTCTGATATTTTTTATTGTTTCTAATCCCCTAAGTGAGTAGCTGATTAGTTATTATTGTTTTGAACAAAAGGATCATTGTTGCCGCTAGTGAAGTCGAAAAGGAGAGATCAAGAAGGCTTGGTACTTCTATATTGAATCAAGTAGTGCGGGAAGCAGTAACTTTTAAGCCTCCTCCCAGGACACGGGGTGGAAAAAGAGGGCGTGTTTACTATTGCACTCAGGTATTTACACCATTCAACGGTAGTGCTTACCCATGAGTTTCTTCAGTTGAGCTTTATGCTTATAAATTATATAATATATAATTACTTGGTATCTTGTATGTTCTTAGTTCCTTACTAGATGTCTTCTTGCAGGCTGCTATAAGGCCACCTACGTTTGTGTTCTTTGTCAATGATGCAAAACTTTTTCCTGAAACTTACCGGCGCTTTATGGAGAAGCAGCTGCGTTCAAATGCGGGATTTCCTGGTACCCCCATTCGGCTTTTGTGGCGCAGCAGAAGAAAAATGGAAAAGGATGAAGGTCAGTATTTATTTTAAGTGTTGGTAATATCCATAATTTTACTACTACTACTACTACTACTACTACATCCTCTGTTTTTTGCTTTCATTTTTTTAAAAAAGTTTCCGACTCCTCCACCAGGACTATTGCTAATGATGCATGTATATATGATTTGCTTGCAGGAAAAAAGGTGACAAAGCCTAAAGAAAATTTTACGTCACACCGTCGAAAATTGATATCAGCTACACAGTAGGAGCAGACATTTTATCATATAGAAGAGCTGGCTGTGGTTCTGTTTGTATTGAGAAAAGCAAAGGTCGTCTTTTCAGGGACTGCTCAAATGATTCTGCTCCCTGAAATTAACCAAGGTTAGTAAAAGCTCCACAAGTACGAACGAGTGCCAGAAGTTTGGATGATAATCTTTCATTTAGCGGGCATTTCAAAGTTTGTAGTTTGAGGTATTAGCACATTCATCCTCAATAACTACATAGTAAATTTATCTTTAGAAGTAGTTGGGTTTTTAATTCTGTTTTGGTTTTCATCAAATAGTCAAGTTGGATATTTTCTAGTGATTACACGGTCGTTACTCTTTGGAATGATGCTGAAACTTTTGCTCAGCAATTGCAAGTAATTTTTTTATGGGTGGAGAAATGAAAATATTATCTTGTAAATATATCATGTTCATCATTTGGAGAAAGAAACGAATATTAAGCATTATTTTAAGTAGCCGTCTAACCACATTTAATCGTATACATATTCATGAAAGTATTTTAGAAAATAATATCACAATGATGTTGTGTATTTTAGTAGATAGTTATTAAATTCTTATACTATTATGCGTACTGTATGAAATATAAGTGGCCTACTTTGTCCTCTTGAACATAGCTCCCCGGATTTGCAAAAGAGACCGGTGTTCGAACCTCAGGTTCTTCACTTATTCACCTTAAAAGATGAATTTCTAGTTAGATTACTGGACAAAAATAAAATAAACAGAAGTGATCTACATTTTCGCAGCTCATCATGTATTTGTTTGTTGTTTACTAACACAAGTGATGTAAGAGACCAAATAATCCCTCTGGCCTATAATCAGAGTGTATTTGACATTTCTCACAACAGCTGTAAGCATATTAAATGTCTGTAGCATCTTTGTCTTGGCTTTTTTTGCATCTCTCTCCCGTACTGTTTGATAAATAGAGTTATTGCTGCCTATAACACACCAGGCATTCCCATAACTGATGATTTGCGCTTTATACACCGACAAGGCAAATTTAGTGTAATTTCCCCCCAAAACTTGCTTTGTTGAAGCTATCTTTATTTCAGAAACCGACCATCATGGATATGGTTGGAATGGCAGTTTTTGGTCAGTCCTTTTTGTGGTCAAATTGTATGGTCATTTACATCGAGCAGGTAACAGAAGTGGTGTAAGAAATTTAATAACTCTTGTGTACTAGTAGTATTTAAGTAGTAACTACTTTTTTTTGGTTGGAAAAAGTAACTACTACTTTTAGCACAATAGTAACTCTTTTGTAAAAATATATATCCTTAGAGGTAATTCAATTGGTTTAGCAGTAGGGTGAGAATAGATAGATCAAGTTTAGATAGACTTTGTAAGATTTAAGTCTTACTTGATTTTATTTTTCAAGGCCTAAATCTAACTTGTGGGGTGTCATAACTCATAAGCTTATTTTTTAGGTCTAGGTTTGACTTTTGAAAGTCCGTTTTGATTTGTTAGTCTATTTAAAAATCTATTTCATATGAATCTATTTAAATAAGTAATTTGATATATAGCATGACTTTTTTTTTTTATAGAGAATTTGACTATATATAATATCATATTTCAATTATAAGTTAACATTTCCCTGATAATATATATTTAAATGTGTGAAAAATAATCTAGACTTGTAAGCTTAAATTATTGAGAAGACTAACACATTTATAATTTAATTTAAAGTACAAAATTTAATATAATAATATTAATAAATAATATTATTCATATTTTAATTAAGTAGGTCGATCAGGTACACCTAAAAGGCTTTTTCTTATGGCACGTTGCTTGACATTTTTAGTAAATAAGTTTTAGAAAAAGTCAAAGCCTTCTCTAATTAAAAAAATAGCTGGTTAGGTTTGAACCTGACGTAGGCTAAGTTGTAGGCTTCTGTAGGCCGACATAGCCTATTCCCTCCTCTATTGAACATATATGAACCTGTAGTGAAAACCTAAGGGTTGATCTATGCAAAAAAACGTTTCTAGGAGGGCATACGAGCTTTAAAATTCTGACATGAGCAACCGAATAAATACTAATTTCATAGTCAATCTAAAATGTCAAAACTAGTGAGGTTATTTTGTGGAGCTTCTTTCAGACCGAGCCTCAATCCAATACGTGACGACCTATTAACCCATAATCCTTGTGGCTTAGGGCAACATAGAAGACCTCCTATGCGACTTACCACACATGAGCACGTCTCGTTCAATATGGACCATTAGTTAATCTCTAATTCTCCAGCATATCTCGCTGGGTTTCACAAAGTTAGTTACATACGTGCTCCGATATATTAGTGTAGCTCCACGCCACATTTGAGGTAGGACCACATTTTTACCACTCTTGTACACATTTCCTCCCTCATTTCCCTCATTGACTTTAGCGTCAGAGTGCTAACCTGTTTTGCAGGTTTCTTTCCCCTCCCCTAAAAGGAGAATCTCCTCCCCCGCACTAGAGAACTATTTCTGCAACATTAGAGATCATCTTACACAAGTACTTCTATCTGTTATTCATCATTTGGTCTACTCCAGATCATTGACCCTAGAAGAAGGGGGATAACCGATTCCTTTGAATTTCCTCAAATTCACCACAGTAACCATTTTTTGATACACTTTTCAATGACTAACGTTCGTTCTCGTTCAACACGTTTTAACAACGCCATCGTAGGAATTCCTTGCACCGATGTCAAACTCCGTTTTACGGTGTAGATTTTGCAGGATCACAACATTCACGTTCTCACTTCCAAGTTGGAAAGCTACGTGGATGGCGTTCTTTTTCAAGAATACGAAGAAAATAGTTTCATGAAGAGGTGTCAAATGACTGGCCTGACCTAGTCCGGTGGACCAACACATATAAATGGGCAGGACCGGTTCGTCTCAAGAAATATATGGGTCGCAAAAATTGAGCACAACTCGAGCAGGGCCATGCAACCCGGTGGGCTGGCCCAACCGATATTTCAATATTTTCTTTTTCTTTTTTAAAATTGATGAGATGTACAACAAAAAGCTACCCATTTTTCCCATACAAACCAAAAAGATCAATGGCACAAACAACTCACAAAATAACTACCACATAAAACATCATCAAATACTATCCTTTCAAAATAGTTACGAAAATTCACGCAAACTTATAAAGGGGAATCTTACAAAATAAAGTATCTTGAGTTTGAGAATTTAAAATAGATAACAAAATAAACAACTTCTTGTAGTTTTTTGGGATAACTTCTTGGTTCTGCATACAACCCTATCTCTTCTACTTCCGGCAGCACATCTCATTTAACATAATGTGATGCATAAAAATAGATATAGTGAAAAAAAAGAAAGCAATGAACAAATGAAGAAACTTTGGAAGCATGTCATAAACAGAGGGTAAAAAACGAACTCACTCTAAACATATGGCACGGAAATGAACAAGAATAGAAGGTCGTAGTTGTCGTAGATCGTATAAGTAAAGTCTACAAAAAATATTCTACACAAAAATCGAATCAATGTTCTTCGAAATAATTCGTCATATGATAAAACTTGTTAATTACTTGAATCCAATTGTTTGGTTTGTGAAATACATTTTTTCAAATAAAACAAGAGAAGTTAGCCACAATATATATATATATATATATATATATATATATATATATATATATATATATATATATATATATATAT
>Ga0099826_10000720_pt1 | contig 17354 bp, 12 predicted proteins | sample Mtrugardesep15_FD_76830 | JGI IMG/M metagenome (GOLD analysis project Ga0099826, IMG submission 76830) | Root nodule microbial communities of legume samples collected from California, USA - M. trunc garden sep15 | ecosystem: Host-associated > Plants > Roots > Nodule | place: USA: California... | reverse complement strand
CCGATCTTATTGACACCTCTAGTAGACAGCAGAGTGTACTAGAAAACCAGCAGTGATCAAAGCATGCAAACACACACTCCATGCATTTATATATACACACACACACACAAAAGGACACACAGAAACACCCGGCACTAACTCCGGTTTTTCCTCAAATATCGGTTGTTCCCTTATGAGCTTCATTTAATTTCCTTACACCTTTCTAAACCGCCATATTCTCCAAATTTCTTATATAAACACAACTCCACAACCTTTTTTTCCACATGATATATCCCATGTGATATAACTAACTCTCAGACACATCCTTCATTTTTATCTTAACTAAATTTATATATATATATATATATCCTTTCTTATAACTGAAGCTAGCCATATGGTGGTGATAAGTGAAGAAATTGATCCTTATGGCGCGGAAGGAACTGAAGAGGTAACAGAAACTGAAACAGAAAGTGTGGACTATGAGGAGCTGAAGAAACGTATGTGGAAGGATAAAATCCTTTTACAAAAGCTCAAAGAAAAACAAGAGAACAACACTGAACCTGAGCAACAAGCAAAACAAGAAGCATCAAGAAGGAAAAAGATGTCAAGAGCACAAGATTCAGTACTCAAATACATGGCAAAGATCATGGATGTATGCAAAGCCAAAGGCTTCGTATACGGAATCATCCCTGAAAAGGGTAAACCAGTATCGGGTTCGTCTGATAGTTTACGCGAGTGGTGGAAAGATCAAATCCGTTTTGATCAAAGCGCACCACTCGCGGTTGCAAAATACTTACCACTCCTTCGAGAAGACGAACATTTTGATACTATAATGGCTGACCCAAATTCTTACATACATCTCCTCCAAGATTTACAGGATTCGACTCTTGGTTCGCTTCTTTCTGCTTTAATGCAACACTGTGTGCCACCACAGAGGAGGTTTCCACTCGAGAGGGGAATTTCTCCTCCGTGGTGGCCCACAGGAGCAGAAAATTGGTGGGGTGAACAAGGTTTGTTGGCCCAAGAACAAGGCCCACCACCTTATAAGAAACCACATGACCTTAAAAAGGCATGGAAAGTTTCTGTATTGGCTAGTGTTATAAAACACATGTCACCTGATTTGGAGAAATTGAGGAAGTTGGTTACTCAGTCAAAAACTTTGCAAGATAAGATGACTGCAAGAGATAGTGCTACTTGGTCTAAAGTTATGAATCAAGAAGCAGCTTTGCTTGGAGTTACTGATAAATGCCATAAATTGACTATTTCCGAGGAAGGCGAAAGCTCTGGCGGTAGTAGTACTAGTAGTAGTAATAACAGAAGTGAGAAAAGGAAGTTTGTTTTTGATGTTGGTGGTGATGATGCAGAGGGTCCACAGAGTAAGTTACCTATGGCTATGAGTTTAACACACCGTGTTCCTAAGCTGCTTGATTGTGATGCAAGAATTGAAAATGTTGATGATTGGTTGAAAATGGGAGAGATTGAAGGTGGGAAATTTGGATGGGATGTTGAACATTGGCTGAATGATGTGGATGATCATGAATTTGAAGCGGCAATTGAAATGGTGAAAGGTAATAATAACATGGATTTTACTCAAAATCAAGGGCATAATCTACATGGTCAAGAGGAAGAAAAATCTATTTGGGACTTTAGATATCAATAACTTCCAGCGCAAGACTAAATAAATTGTTCAATCCAGTTAATTATTTTGTCTCCATGCTATTTATATATTAGTATCAGTATCTTCTGTCACGAATTTAATTTGTTTAATGCTTTATATTTATCTCTTTAGGAAGCTACTAGCAGTCTAGCACATTTTCAGATATATTTTAATTCTTACCATATTTGTTACTAGTAATAAAGTAATTATAGGAGACAAAATACCAAAGTGTATGAAATTTGTTCCGGTTATTCTTCTTGAGTTATTTTTAGTGACAATAGTACTGATTTTTTTTTCTACAATAGTACTAAATTGTAACCAGTAATTACCAGATTAAGTTAAATTATAGAACTTCAACAGCAACAATACATCATTATCATTAATATATACCACAATTAAGTGGCCTAATTACTTAGAAGAAGTAAAAACTGAATGGTAAATAGTAACTAGAACTTAGTACCTCCTATGATGTTCACAACAAATACTCAAAACACGAGCAAATGAAACATATTACATATCATAGCTAGTAATTAATGAATAAAACATAAAACATAGACAGAACAGATCATTGTTATTGCTCAAACATCTGAATCAGCCAAGTAATATTTGAGAAGTTGATGGCAATAATGAGGCAAGGGATCATCCTTCAAGTAACCCATAGCATTTGCATAGTGAAGATGGTTGAGGACACCATTTTTGTAGTGAGTGAGCACAATGCTGGATCTGTTACGCCCAGGGTCCGGAGTATTACACGATGCTATTGGGCTGCTAACAAGCACAGTTTTGCAAATATTGTCATGGTGGTCATTCTTAACCACTATGCTGTATGTTCCTGTGGAATCTGTCTCTCCTTCTGTGTAGAAAACTTCGTCCATAGTCTTCCTGTCTTGGCACCGAATTCCCACCTTTGCACCTAATCAAGAATCGTGACAATAACATACACACATCCATCATAAGAAAACATTAAATTATAAAGAAATGATTTAATTCATATATACAAACGATTTAAAACTTTTTAAGCTATGGTGTAAAAAGTGATATGTTTAAAATGTACACCTGATCATTAAAATGTTTGACTTCAATCATAAGAGTGTTATGTTTAACACGTACACATGATCATGTGTAAAACATACACCTGGTCATTAAAATGTTTGACTTCGATCATAGACAGTGTAAAACTTTTTACGCTAATGTGTATACAAAGTGATGTGTATGTATGTACCTTGGATGTAAAATGTGGCGTTGGTTTCGAATCCAGCACGGCAAGTATCACAATAAACGCAACCTTTGATATGGAACATAGCTGTAGCAAGTAGAGGGAGGAAAGAGATGAGGGAAAGGGCCATTAACAACAACACAATCCTTGCCATGATGATTAGCAATGAATTTGGATAGCAAGATGAGTGAAAAAAGAGAGAGAAAAAGATGACTGCTTGAGATGAGACTTGAGAGTGAGATTTGGCTAAATATATCTTTTAGTGCGCGCGTCTTGTGCGCCATAAAAAGTGAATCATGTCAACATTACTAGTGAAGTGAGATTAGTGCCATTAAATTTCACATGCTTCTTCTTTCTTCGTGGCTTCCGTTTTTATCTATGATTTAGATTTGTTTAGGAGTTCGAGGTTTGAATTTGAAGGCCTATGAAGCATTTACTTTTTGTAACACATTAGTTTTAGTTATTATACAAGTAGAGTGGAGATGCAGTCAACGGGATTTTTAATTAGAGAGATCCAAAGAAGTTTGCATCTCATAGCCGGCCAATCTATAAGGCACGAACACTGACACAGATACCAGATATGATACTGACACTAACACTGACACGTGGATACAGATGATAATTCAACGTAATCATGTATTAGTATCGTGATCGTGTCCCGACACAACAAATATCTGACAACGGGACACGGTTAATTTAAAGAATGTCCGTGTTTTATTGATGTCGAACAACCTCACCTAGCATTCAAGACACATTATTTCATTTATTTTTATTAATTAATATTGTTATTATTATTAATGATAAGCTTTTTGATTTTTTTAAGCAGCGGTGACAGGGTCGTTCCTAGAGTTTTAAGGGTCTTAGGCATAATATGAGAAAATGACCACTTACATAATATATCATAATTTTTTTAGTTCATTGTTGTGTTTTTATTAGTTCTTCATTTTATTTTATTTTTATTTCGCTTTTCACTGCTAAATAAATATTTGTTTTGACAACATTTGAAAAGAAATCAAATTCTATATAAACACCAAAAGAAAATAAAAAATTGTAGAAGTAGAGAACAATAACACATGTGAAGTAGACTGAAATTTTAGCACCCAAAAAACATCTTTTGTCAAATGCAGCTACTATTGATAAAAAGAACAAACTAAAAAAACTGATGCGTCTCACATTGTTTTTTTTTTTTTGTAGTGATCTCACATTTGTTTCATAATGATGAAAATGTTTCGCATGATCTTGCATTATCAAATTCAATTATGCAAACTTTTCAATCAATTCAAGAAATCACCGACATTTTAAATATTAGTGAGACACATTATTAAGAATAAAGGGCCCAAAAAAATATCATTAATTTCTTCGATAATAAATTTTTCAGCACATTATTAAGAACAGCCAAAAAAATTTATAGAGGGTGTATATAGCAATTTTGTGATACATGTGGTATATATATCAAATCACGTTAAAAGGGCCAAAAACATTAACAAATTTCAGCCTAGTCCTTAATCATGTCAATATTTGATGCCTTTTCAGAGAATTTTGCTATATATCCCCAAAAAATCAAATATTTCTATATACACCCCACCTTAAAAAAAAATTGGGCCCCCTACCGGCATGGGCTTTAGGCCATCACACCCTCGGCCTATGCCCTAGGGACGGCCCTGAGAGGTGATTGCTCTGTCACCGACAATGTTGAAGAGTATTTATATTTCGCATTTATTTTTTATCTTCTACAACTTACATACTTTTTAATAAGGAAATTATTTGTAGATACACTCACACTCAATTGAGAGAGAAATACATATAAAGTATAAAGTGATAAGAGAAGAGATGATGAGAATATGAGATGTTGAATGAGTATATAGAAATGTGGTTGTCCAAAATAATATTTGTTTTAAAATACACAAAAAAAAATGAAACAATATTTGACATTAAAATTTTGATGTCTAAATATCATTTCTCTAATTTTATGTGATTTTTAAGGTAAATATAATTCATATGCAATCTTTTTTTTTACTAATCTTAACAATTCGGGCAGACATTGTCAACAAATTGAAATTGGATACAAATTATTTAAAGTAAATAAAATATAAATTTTAATGATTAGAAAAATAGCTAAAGAAACGTTGGGAGAATCAAGAGGTTTTGAATCTGAATGATAAAATTTGGAATTATGGTTTTAAATCGTTTAACATTGGACTTCTTGTAGAGATCTATTAGAACTCGCCAAATCCTGACAATCACATAACAATTCCATCTCCTAATAACATAGAGTTATATCCTTCTTAAACTGCATACTTATTTGTTTGCCCCATTGTTGAAGAGTATTCACACAATGGCTCAAACGGTACACCGTACACATCATCTTCCACTTTACTCTCAATCCAAGTACATGGATGCCTTTCCAACTTAACATTTTTCAAGTCACATTCAAAAACCACTTCTCTAAAGATAGTGCAAACCCAATTTGGTTGAGGGTGTTGGCCTTCCTTACCATCATCATTGAATTTAAAGGCAACACAAAAACTGGTTGAATCCCGCTTAATTGCATGCTACGTCTGGCTATAGTAATTTATATCAACTTGTCAGTTTTACAATTTGTTGGAGCAAATATTCCAGCATTATTATTCCTCATACGATAATTAATTCTTGCCTCTAATTTAACGTTTCTCCTTTCTCTTGCCTTTGTACTTCCGCTTCTCCCTTGACCCTTGCCACTATGATTTCGTCTGGCCACCACACTGGAAATTTTGTCACCTTCATCATTTAACCATTTAGATTATACACAACCTCCATTTCTACGTTGTTCTGCCCTTAAATCAACACTCATTTTCTGGAATTGTCATCGTTCTCCATCTCAATCCGGACAACACATTTATTCTCTATATGACCAATGTGGTCACACATAGATAAGAACATCCCCAATTTCTCATACTTGAATTACAATGTGAACCATTCTCAGTTATTGATTTTATGTCCAAACTTCAATGGTCTTAGGAGATCAATCTTTAATCCAAGCCGCATATATTTCTTCCAGAGTCTACTCCCATTATTCTTATCATACTCTATAAATTCACCAATGTAGTTTGAAAACAGTTTTCCAACCTTCTCGAACATCATTCATGTTGGTAAATTGCACCCAAAAATCCACATGAAATTACGGTATCTCCTTGATAGCAACCCCAATTTTCACTCTATCAACCACTAAGAAATTATTCCTAACATTCCAAGGTCCTTCATTATGCATTAGTTACCTCCATATCTAAAGGATGAGAAAATTGAACAAATATAAAATAACTTTGCCTCCTTATTTGCCACTCCTTCCCTAGCCTCCAAACCGGTGACGGATCCAGAAATACATTTTCAGTGTGGCTAAACAAGAAGTGACCAAATTTGCGACCGACTTTGAATATTTTGTGCTTTAGCGACCAAATTATCGATCATTATTTTAGTCGATAAACATATTAAAGTATTTCTAATCATTATTATTTTAAATTTTGGTGTGGCTATAGCCACACCATGCCATAAGGTGGTTCCGTCCCTGCTCTAAACCTCTGTCATCCTAATCTTCATAGCATTACGACGTATAGAGTGATCATGTAAGAATCTCCATAATTTTATTTTTTTAAGAAATCTTCCCACAAGATTGTAACTCAATGAATGTCGACCTAATTCCTCGTTATCTTCACCCTCAAATGTTAGACCTCCCAAATTCATGTCTGCCATCACAAAAGGTCGAAGAGAACTTAGTCTACCCATAAACCCTAGTAGAGCCCTTGATCATTCTACTAACATGTGAACTCATATTATTTCTTAGGCCGCTGTTAAATTTTTATAAGAGAGCTATTTTTACATCCCACATTTAAAAAAAAAAATCCACATCTTTAAAATTTTACCTATCCTAATAAAGAAGAAAACAAATTTTTTCACACAGATAAACAATAGTTATTTTGAATATCATAGGAGGTGAAATTTTTTTTTTTCATATTATAAACGATAAATGAGTACATATTTTTTTAGAAAAAAATATTGGAATATTTTTCTTCTCATAACAGTACTGAAGTATTATATTTGAAAAGTTTCACTTTAGACATCTAAAATTGCTCACAAATACTTAAAAAATAATAGTTAACTACCGTTCATTGTTTCAGCTCAACGGTAGTTACAAACCATTTATCATTTTTTAAATTGGTTTAACCCATATAAAAAGTGATAGATTGGTAGTTAACTATAGGTAAAAATATTTTCAATAACTCAAGATATATGAAAGCAATTGCTAAATAAAAAATAAAACAATCTTCTTCTATTTGCGTCTAGAAAACGCTCCATTTTTCAACCTATCAAATTACACGCAACTTCTAAAGGAGGCTGAGCTTTTTGCTTTATTGGCCCCATAATTGGCCCTTTTTAAGTCTGTGGTTCATAAAAATATGTTTGCTACAAATGGTCAAAAAAGAAGAGGAGAGCATCAAATGCATCAGCATCATAAGTAATTTTGTGGTGGATAATGATACAACACCATTTCATACATTCTTTTTCAAATAATATGTTGGCGCATACATAAATCTAGAGCAATCTCGTGTTTTAGTTTTATGTGATCAAATAAAATAGGTAAGAGTATTGCCAAAAAATAATAAGAGCTATTCCGATTTCTGCAAAGTTTTTAATGGCAAAATGTATAACTTCCAACAAATTGTATTTTTACCATAAGTAAATTAAAGGTGTATTACAAGAAAGAAACATGCTAAAGTGCACGACATATTTTGTCCTCATTCAACTACTTCCTCTCTTAATTTTATTTTGATCCAAAAAAGCCACTTTCACACTTCGTGCCACTCTTAATTTTACAACGGGTGCAATTCTCTTTAATTTATGTGTGTGGGATGATTCTATTATTTTACACAAACACGTGATATTATGTTCTACGAGCCTATTTCACTATTTGAGAATCCCAAACACTATAATAATAGATAATTTTTCACATATGAGTTTATATGATTGAAGTAGGAGTTAGTTTAATATGAACCTTTAATAAATGGCCTAAAAGTGGATCCTCACTTTTCTGAAGTAGGGTTTTTTGGTAATAGTTTTCTCTCATAATTTCATAACATTTTTTTTAATGAGAATGCAATAATTTTTCGAGATATTAATTCAAGTAGTGTTTGTGCATATAACATATTTTCCTTCATTTTCAGTCTCATTGTCTTAATTGAAAATACTTATAAGTTAGAGAATGCTAACTAGTGTCCCAAGGATATTGGTTAAGCATTTAAAACAAGTAAGTTTTCATTAAAAAAGTGTGTAATCATTATTTGATCAAAAGTAACATCTTACTCCCTCTGTTTTAAATTGTATGACGTTTTGGACAAAATTGTCATTAATAAATAATATGAGAAAGATAAATGAAAGAATTGAAAGAAATGAGAGTAATAAATAGTTAAGGTTATAATAGGGAAAGTAACATTAATGTTGTATTAGTATTGTAAGACGACATATAATTTGAGACATTTTTTTTCCTAAATCGACATACAATTTGGAACGGAGGAAGTATATTTGTGAAATTTTTAATCATTGAGAGCACCGATTAACAAGACCCTTACAAGTTTAATTGCAACATTGAAGATGTAAGATGGTTTTACATTTTATTTTAATCCAAATGGGTTTGCATTGTCGCGGATACACCATATCCCCGTACTAGTTCGGCCTACCTCACCTTGGAAACCAGCATCCATGTTGCACTTCATTCATTCATCCACTCTGAGGCACCTCCCATTTCAAGAGCTGCTATACCTGGGAGTTATGACTGTCACGGGCATGCATGCACATGTGCTGTGAATTGTGATCAACCAATAGGGTTTTGAGTCAAGATAGTAGACTTATCCATTTTGTTAAATTATCGTAATTCTAAGTGAATAATCGTAGTAGTAGTAACTATACGCCACTGGCCAAGAATATTTTTTTTTGGGTGAACCACCAAAATAAACTACAATACACACAATTTTTTTGTATAAAATAAGCATTAAGCTCAAAACAAACCAACAAAAAAATAAATTATATACCTTAAAAATTTAAAATAATTATATACGCATTTTGAGTGACTTAAAATTGTAAGTGTAAAATACATTGAGAGAATAAGGTAAACCGCAAGTTAATTTTATTTAAAAATAAATGATATTTTAGTAATTTTTTTATAAAAAATTTAACTTTTTTGGGTGGGGTGGTTTGTGGCCCATCTAAACCCTAAAGGAGCTCCGCCACCGTTAAACGTGATTACCAAGTAATGAATAAGAAGAGATTCAAAAATGACTTAATCATCTTTTAACTATTTATTGTGAATCAAAGTTATTTCTTCTTTGTTGAATCGATATATGTCAAACATATCTCCTCAATTTTACAAATACAATGGATTGTTGAGTTGAAATTGAATCAATCCCTTTAGTTACAAACTTATATTTTATTACTTAAAGACAATTTAGTACACTTGCTAAATTATACATCATTATCCATTATATTTTATTTATAATGAGGACAGTTTACTTGACGAACTTAGATTTCTCATTATAATCCATTTATATATTTGCTTTGCTATTTCAAAATAAATCCAAACATTGCACCAAATTAAGTTGTTACTACTATGGCTAAATATACCACAAGAAGGCAAGCTACAAAATAACGAAGAGAAATCAACAAGTCGAGATTATTGTTCCGAGCTAGATTGATCCAAATAAGAAAAAAGATTGATCCATACGTCAGTCGCCAAACATGAAGAAAATATATTTCTTTTATAAAAAAAACAAATTATACACCTGACTTGTGCATTTGGACAGTTAAGTAACATTTTAGTGCTAATGGTATTTGACAAATCAAAAAAGGGTAAAAGTTTGGAGATTCGAATAGAGAGTAATTCCAGATAGAGAAGATCCAAAGGGTGGGGAAGGGAGTAGGGACTACATGTGAAGAAGAACATGCATGATTTACTGTTACAGGACACAAATGGCAATTTTTATTTGACACTTGTATATCTCTTACTTAATTTGACCATCCAAAAAGCCATAACACCACAAAACCATTGTCTAGTCACTAACTTGTCATTTCTCATAGCCATATTGCATTATGCATATCACATGATTCTGAACGCCATGTCCTTTTTAGTTATATATATCCATTAATTAATTCACTAATAAATGATCAAATTGCAGTTAACTTTTTTATAAAAGAGTGATTATATTCCTTAAGTATCATCGTTAAAGAAAAAGGGTGGTTATAGGAGGGCCAGCTAATTTTTTAGCTCTTTTGATTTGCATGGCTGGACGCACCATTCGGGTTCTTTTTTACAAGTATTAGTTGCGTAATACACATGCTAATTTCACAAAGTAGCAATTGTTTACCAATATTTTTTTTTTTAGAGAAATTTGTTAATTTGTTACGATAGCAATACTTACAAGAATACTATTTGCTTCTTCCTTCAAAAGAAAAGTATACCATTTGCTTCAATTTTTTTATAACTTATTCCATAAATATATGGTTTTTTTTAAGGCGAAACTTACATGAATTGAAAGTAATTTATTCCTAAAGACAAGTAGAATTGAATTCTGAAACGAAGAAGATAAATATTACACGTTGAATGAAGATGCTGTGAAGAATAGTATAGTTTTTTTTATTTATTTAAAGTTTGGGGTGATTGTTGTCATTGTTGGTCCCTCTTCCAACTTTGTCTCTCTGCTTGAGATGAAAATGACAATTGATTGTAAGACTAAACCTAACTACACTACCCCCTTGATTGCTAGGGAATAATTTACCACCATTGACAACTATGATTCGATTATGGAACGAAGGAGATGAAGATCGCATGTTAAGTAAAAAAAATGGTTTTTTTTTATATAGATAAATTACCCTTAATTCATCATGGGTGATGTAGAAAAAACTTTCTTTAGATATTTTTTGTTTCAAGACCAAGTTGTAATTGTATTAATTATTAATTTACGAACATATTATTCCATTAGGATTTGACCAATGCTCGTTCGAAATGTACTTACTTATATACTTATATATTGAAGGAACACTGCACACAAAACATTCCATCAACGATCACATGATCATGATCAAACGCTGATCCAGATATCACAACGAGATTCATACATTTGATAAACATCCTCTGAAATAGTTTTTGTTATTTCTTGTTAATGATTTCAACGAATTATAGAGTTCCTTCATCCGGAAGAAGATATATCTATTTCATTGCTCACTCAAATCAACCTTCTAACTTAATCATTTGAGTATTTATATTTCTTTATTATTCATCTGGATTCTTTGTTGTGCTCTCTCCTCCTACTCAACACGAGAATTTAATTCCACATTTCGAGTTCAAAACTACAAGTCATTGAAGTTTTGTTTGCGAGTTTAGAGGAGATGAAAGAGGAGTGTTTGGAAAAAAAGAAGAAGGTAATAAGTGAAAAAAATAGAGAACGTTGGGAGGAGGAATTTTTGGGAATTTGGGAGGGTTTTAGTGTATGCTTCAAATTTAATATACGTTGTTATAATATTATTCAAATTAACATTATATTAATCATACGTATTATTTATCACTCTCTAAAAAATCCTCATTAAAAAATGTGAAAGATTTTTTAATTTTTCTTTATATTTTTATCTCTCCAAAACTCTTCCTTCCCCTCTCTCCAAACTTTCAAATAAAGTCTAACATCTATTGGATTCATGAGTAATACAAAAATTATTATATTTTTTCACTAGAATGAAAAAAATGAAACCTTTTTCTAGGGACACTAGAATGAAACTTTGTTTTTGGAGTAACTAAAAAAAATGAACCTTAGAGAGGTACTCTTGCTTGGGCACAAACCCAAATAATTTTGTTTTGGGCACACTCACAAAAGTAAGAAAAAATTAAAAAAAAATAAAATTATAATATATCAATTGATGTGACTAAATAATTTTTATTTGTTTTTATAAATTTTATGTGAGTATGTGCCCAAAATTGAGGTGTTGGGTATGTGTCCAAGAAAGACTTTCTCTTAGAAAGTATAAATCACACTTACTACTAGTGTATTTTGCACCAATAATATAAGTGGTCCCATGGTGAAGGTCCTACTTGGCATTTCATCTCGTTGTTCTGTTCATCTAGACCGAGTCATTCATCATCAAAATCATACCACGTGGCACGTACGTGACAATTGGTCACACTGAATAACTAGTAACCAGTAACATTTGAGCGTGCATATACGCGCCAGTGCTCAAGATTCCAGAACTCATCGAATTTTCCAGAATCTGTGTTACAAGTCCCACGCATGCAACTGTTAGGTCCCATTCAACATTGTCCTTTTCTTCTTCCTCTCAAACAAACGAACTCCACACACCATTGCAGCCTATGCACTTGGCTTCTCATGCTATAGCCACGAATATACCTATAAACATCTCAATATATGCTCAATCATGTAACTCAAATCGTCCAATTAGTCTATAACTTCGTAGATAATTTAAGTTTAGTTGGTTAGTTTCTCTTTTATTTCTAGTAATCCTGCAGAGACTAATAGAAAACAAGATCAAAAGTAAAAAGTTATACATTTACAAATGACGGACAAGTGAGATCACAATAGATTTCTTTTGGTTTAGCCCGGTTATAAGTTCAAATTTAACCATGAGTCATTTTGTTGCAAATTTAAAAATTGATTTCGTTGTACAATAATTTATAAATTTTATTAAAAAAAACATGATCTATTTTGTGTTGTTTTTTGGGTGTAATAAATTGGATATCCTCTGTGCACAACTGTGGAGATTAATTTGATTATGACATTGATTAAGCTAAAAGAAATATGTGCAATTTCATCTAAGCGCTTTTGGTTTATTTTAAAAAAAATCACTTTGAAAGTATTAATTTTGTGTTTGTTTATAGTAATAAAAATCACTTTTGTGTTTGTTTAACCCATCACATCCAATTGATTTCACGACGACTGTTATTTTTAAAGGCCCAATAAAAAGAGTTCGGAAGTCTTTGTATCTCCTCACAAAGAGAGGTAGGAAGAAGAAATGCACCCATATAATATCAGAGAATTGCTTGAGCTACTGATTTGATCAAAATTTTCTTTCTAGCACTAGAAATTGATCGAGCACTCTAAGATTGACATATTTTTTAAATTATTTCCTTTAAATTGAAGAACATGAACTACTTGTTGTGACCAACCATAGAAGGAAGGCCTAAGTATAAGTTGTTTTCGAAGGTATTTGAGACACTAAGAGAAGTTAAGATGGCATTTGCTGAAGTGTTAACGCTAAAAGCAATAACAGATTTGCCATATTTGATAGCTTGCCCAAAAGTGTGCTCATAATGTAATAGGATTTCTTTTAGATTTTGCCTATGAAATAGTTGCATTACAAAAGAGAAAACTATTGTTTGCATATAAGAAGTGGCTAAGATACGGAGTAGTGATGCAAACTCGTGCACCATGGGGCTTGTCCCTTAACTCGTGATTTTTAATAATAAATGACAAACCTTCAACACATAAAATATAGAGGTAGGGAGAAAGTGGGCAGCCTTGACGGAGGCCTATTTCTGAAGTAATATGGCCAATGTGATCGCTGAAATGACATGATATTCTACAGAAGCGACACATATCATCATCCATGAGACCCACTGAGAGCAAAACCATTCTTAACATGTATGGCGTCTAGGTAAGACCAAATGACACTATCAAAAGCTTTTAAGATATTAAGTTTCAGAATAACTTCACCTATTTTTTCTTTGTGTTTGCAAAACATATGGTGGAGGGTTTCGAAAACCATTAATGCATCGTCCATGATGGAGCGTAAGTGGACAAAGGTTGCATGTTAAGGAGAAATCCATTTGTTAATCAGAGGCCATAGGCGATTGGCAAGAACCTTTGTGATAATCTTATAGAGTGTTGCATAAGGAAATAAGGCAGATATCTTTCATGGATTTTGGATTGTATCACTTAGATGCAAGAACAATATTCCTAGCATTCAGTTCTGGTGGCAAAGTACTAGAGGCGAGCCAAGAGGATGTTGTCACCTCAAATTTTGTCGTAAAAATGATTGTAAAATGTCAAGTTGAGATTGTCATGACCCGTTGATTCATTTAGATGCATGCTAAAAATGGCGTCTTTGAATTCAACTTTAGAGACAAGTTAAGTAAGCATAAGATTATTCTCCTTAGACACTCTTGATTGCACGCAAGAGATGATAGACTAATGGTCGTCGTGCTGGAGAGTAAAAATTGATGTGAAATAATCTCGAACAAGTGTACAAAGATCATCGTGTGCTATGATATCTTTTTTGTTTTTAACATTTACCTTTATTTTATATTTTTTCACGGTTATTAGATCATGCTTTGATTCTTTAATTTTATTTATTTGATAGTCAATTTTTTAATTAATGGTTTATAAAGAGCATCAATGATGGAGATCTTCAATTTTGAGTGGGCCCCACATATACACATCATTTTTTTATAACTTTTTTAACAACAATATTTAATAAACATTCGGTCACTAGCATGTTATTTTAATAAAATGTATTGTGAGATTCACTTAAGAATTAGAGGTCTTAAGTGAGATCATCGATTCTAAAAATTGAAGGTATCTATTAGATGTCGAATCTTAAATAGTAAAGACTTCACCATAGTATAAGTGCTTATATAATGATACATCCAAACAGTGCTTATATAAGGATACATCCAAACACCGAAACACTTTAAGTGTTTTATATTGTAAAAAGAAGAAATGATTTATTCAAACACCTTGAAGATCTATTTTTAATTTTCTTTTACTTTTTCTTACAAATTTATAACAACCTCTAGGAAATAGCCTCTTAAATATAAATTCAGAACAGAACCCATTCCATATAAGCCACGTGACAAGCACAGTCGCAACTTCAGTTCTGTTTTTCTATATATAGGAGCATCTTCATCTCCATTTCGGATCATCTTTTACAGAGAAAGAAAGAAAGAAACAGAATCTGCTTTTTTCCATTTCTTTCTTCTTCTCTAAAATCCTTCAATCTTTTCTTTCCTCTTCACAAAAATGTTTATCGAGAATTTCAAAGTCGAGAGTCCCAATGTTAAGTACACAGAAACTGAGATTCACTCTGTTTACAACTACGAAACCACCGAACTTGTTCATGAAAATCGTAATGGCACTTATCAGTGGATTGTTAAACCTAAAACTGTTAAATATGAATTTAAAACCGATATTCATGTCCCTAAATTGGGGTTAGTCACTAATCTAATTTCACTCTTAATCTTTGTTAATTTTTTTATTTTCTGATTTATTTATTTATTATTTATTTGTTTGATTTCTTAGGGTAATGCTTGTGGGATGGGGTGGAAACAACGGTTCAACCCTTACCGGTGGTGTTATTGCTAACAGAGAGTTAGTTTTCTTAATTCTTGATTTGTTTATTTTCTAATTGTGATTAATGGGAAATTTTATGGTTAATTAATTTTGATTATGATTTTCAGGGGTATTTCATGGGCCACGAAAGATAAGATTCAACAAGCTAATTACTTTGGATCCTTGACTCAAGCTTCAGCTATTCGAGTTGGATCTTTCCAAGGAGAGGAAATTCATGCTCCTTTCAAGAGCCTTCTTCCAATGGTAAATATTTCTTAAACCCCTTTTGTTTTAATTCATTTCTTTAATTGAAAGTTATAATTTTTATGTGTTATTATGATTAAATTAAAATAAAGTAGCTATTTTTTGGTTTTGGTTATGTTATTGTTTAAATATACTAGTATATGATGATACTGATATGATTAAATAAAATAAGAATTGAAAGAACCATTGCATGTCACATATTAAATTGAATATGACTAATGGGATTTCAACAGAACCATTGCATGTCACATATTAAATTGAATATGACTAATGGGATTTCAACAGGTCTAATTTGAGGTGTAAGAAATGATAAATTTTTGTTTTGTTTTTCATATTATTTTATTTAGTACGTTATTATCAGTTTAAGCATGCTATAAGGAGTGATGATATATATATATATATATATATATATATATATAATAAATTGGAGTCCAAGATGGTTTGAGCTAACGATTGATGAAATTGACCGAAAATTCGTTGAAAACTATATGCAGGTCAACCCTGATGACATTGTTTTTGGTGGATGGGATATCAGTGACATGAACCTTGCTGATGCCATGGCTAGGGCCAGGGTTTTCGACATTGATTTGCAGAAGCAATTGAGGCCTTATATGGAATCCATGGTTCCACTTCCCGGTATCTATGACCCGGATTTCATTGCTGCTAATCAAGGAGAACGTGCAAATAACGTTATCAAGGGTACAAAGAGAGAACAAATTAACCAAATCATCAAAGACATTAAGTATGTTTCATGTTAATCTACATGCTTCATGGTTTATGTTGATATACTTGTACTTTCAACCAACTTAAAATTTGCTTAATATGTTCCTATGTTTACATTCATTCAGGGAATTTAAGGAAGCAAACAAAGTGGACAGGGTTGTTGTACTCTGGACTGCCAACACAGAGAGGTACAGTAACTTAGTTGTAGGACTCAATGACACCATGGAGAACCTTTTTGCTGCTGTGGACAGAAATGAGTCTGAGATTTCACCTTCCACCCTGTTTGCCATTGCCTGTGTTCTGGAGAATGTTCCTTTCATCAATGGAAGTCCTCAGAACACTTTTGTTCCAGGTTTGTTTCTTCTCTTTATTTTCCCCCTAAATCTGTCACTTGATTATTTTTGTGCATAGCTGTAAATTTTCTTTTATTATCATCAGGGCTTATTGATCTTGCCATAAAGAACAACTGTTTGATTGGTGGTGATGATTTCAAGAGTGGTCAGACCAAAATGAAATCTGTTTTGGTGGATTTCCTTGTAGGAGCTGGTATCAAGGTACATTATATTCTTCATATTATTAACGTTATATCATGTGTTTTTCAGTTTTACTTTTGATGTATGTATGACAGTCTATTATATGGTTCTTTGTATGTTTAATTTATGCATTATGATAATTTAATTTTCCAACAAGAAAATAATTGAATTGTCTTGTTGATAATTGACAGCCAACATCAATTGTGAGTTACAATCATCTTGGAAACAATGATGGTATGAATCTCTCAGCCCCACAAACCTTCCGCTCCAAGGAAATTTCCAAGAGCAACGTTGTTGACGATATGGTCAACAGCAATGCCATCCTCTATGCGCCTGGTGAACATCCAGACCACGTTGTAGTCATTAAGGTAAATTTTATTTCACAAACTTCTATATGTTTCTATATATTGTAACCTTTTCAGGTCTTTTATTCTCTTCACTTTGGTGCCTTTGCAGTATGTGCCTTATGTTGGCGACAGCAAGAGAGCCATGGATGAGTACACTTCGGAAATTTTCATGGGTGGGAAGAACACTATTGTGTTGCACAACACATGTGAGGACTCCCTTTTGGCTGCTCCTATTATCTTGGACTTGGTTCTTCTTGCTGAGCTTAGCACTAGAATTCAGTT
>Ga0099826_10000719_pt1 | contig 17360 bp, 9 predicted proteins | sample Mtrugardesep15_FD_76830 | JGI IMG/M metagenome (GOLD analysis project Ga0099826, IMG submission 76830) | Root nodule microbial communities of legume samples collected from California, USA - M. trunc garden sep15 | ecosystem: Host-associated > Plants > Roots > Nodule | place: USA: California... | reverse complement strand
AAAAAAAAAAAAAATATATTAAAACAATTTTTTATATAAAAAAATTTATATATATATATATATATATATATATATATATATATATATATATATATATATATTATTTTTAAAAAGTCATAACTTATTTTTAATTTGCTTTCCTTTTGTGCTTTAATTTGTTTTATGAATATATTTTTGACTAAATTTATTTATTAGTTTTTTTTATAATCAATTTATTTATTAATTTAACTACCATTATCACTTTTTTATAAAACAAAACTATGCTCATTCCATTCAAATTAGAGAAATTGCTCTTCTCCCATTCAAATTTGTTCATTCCCTCCTCAAACGGCCTAAAATAATCTCAACGCGAGTTAACCTACGTTCGGTAAATCCAACGTGGGTTAACTCTCACTAATGAGTTAACTCACGTTGAGTTCTGATATAGTGTGAGTTAACTCACGTTGGCTTCTGGTATAGCAGCAGAACAACATTGAATGCAAGCAACCAAAATAGTGATAACATGTAATCAATACACACTCATAATTGATCCAAATTACATCATTTCAACAACATAATTCACTCATAATAATCATCATAACATAATCAGTCATAATCGATCCAAATTACACAAATTTGTCGTTAAAATGCAACATTACGGACACAAATTTGAACATATTACACTATTGCATGTTAATACATATTACGCTTCAATGGAGCGGCCACAAAAATGTAAAATGTTGTTTTTAACCATTAACCAAAACATGCAATCTATGTCGCCATCATCATGGATAACTTGTGAAAAATACACGGTCTTTCAACTGTCTTCATCTTTATTCGCCGTCAGGTTCACACATGACACATGTACAAATACATGAGATGTTCTTTGATTTTCACCAAGACAGACACAATATCTGTTAAGTTGTGCCTTCAACTCATCTAAATTGTCGATGGGGGTTAAAAAAATATTAATCGTCTTCTTAAAGGCGAAGTAGCGGACATGGGCTTCAACTTCAACTTATGCATTTTGAGACATGTTTCACTTCACAAAATTTTATGGAATAACAAGTACGAGAATAAAACCGAATGAATGATAAAATAAATAGTTGAATAACTAGAGACATATTTTTATAAAATGCGAGCAATAACTGGTGTTACATAACCGGCCACCAAAAAATATTTCACTTCATATATTTATATAATCTAATACAATGTTAGTTACATATTAGCTATAAATATCAGTGTTACATAACCGGCCACAAAAAAATACGTCGGTGTAATGTCGACAAAAAAAGTGTCATATCCTACCTAATTAGCTACTGATAAGGCATCATCTTCATTTTCTTCAATTACTTCAAATTACTGTCGTAATAAATTGGATTAAGATGATTTGTTGGTTTTTTCGGCGGCTTCGGCTCCTTAGACATGAGGTCTTTGAACAAAGCGTATCAATCTATAAATGCAAACTCTCATTGCTCAGCCTCACCAGTCTTGTGATTCTTCCACTCCATACAAGACAAAGGTAATGGACAACCGTCTTTCAAATAAACATGAAGAAAGTGCCCGGAAATTAAGCCAAGACACATGATGTGGGCATGTGGGTTAAGTGGTGGAGCACCTCGGATAGGGGAAAAAACTCCCACATAGACCTCTTTCAGGACTTATCAATTGAACAACAAGTCTATTGTAACAAGTTGCAACAATGTGACCCATATCCGATAATGTCAACCAATTATCTATGTATCCAATTCCACCACTATTTGTTGGAGGGTGTAAACCATTCATGATATATTCAAAACGCTATTCCAAACCAAATATCAGCAAATAGTCACGCTTATTAGTTTTCAACTCATGAATAAGTGCACTATGAACCAATATGTGATTTTCCTCATCTATACTCGGAATCCACAATTACCATCCCTTTTAACTTTCACAATATTTTCAATGTAAAGTCTCGTGATCTTTGACATTTGTGTAATGTATGGTAAATTCATATCCGGGTGTATAGTAGGCGTTGAAATGGATGAACGCAATAAATTGTCAATACATGTACTTTTCCTCTTTGGAAGTGATGGCCTACATTCGGACGATTGACTATCGGGGTATTGGGAATCAATATTCTCCCACATAGACGTGATTCGATCCGTAGATGACTCTTTTGGTGTAGACATCACCTTTTTCCTTGCTCCCTTGGTTACCACCTTTCTTGGAGGTGGAGACAACATCATATCTTCCGGAAATGCTAGTCGACGCATCACCTCTTTGATGTGGAGTTTCATTTTGTAAGGACTTTTTTGAAACGTTTTTGAATGCCATTCCACTCCTCCACCACGGAAAAATCATCATCAACTTCTTCTCCACATACACGTAACCTTTTCCGATGAGGATATATGTCATCAAATCGAGTAGGCAAAAAAACATGTCTGTAAGAGTGGTTTCCTCATCATTTGTTCTTCTGAAATATACATATTTATGCTCTTCCAACTTCTTAATCAAATATTGCATCTCCGTCTTGTCACCTCTTATAGACTTTCGCCATCTAGTCTGTGCATTGTACATTTGTTTTTATATTCGTCACACTTTCTTTGTTTGTTTCCTTCAAATACATTAGAATAATCCTAGGCAACACCAAACTCTTTGTCTTGTCAACAACTCTCTTCTTCTCTTTTAGTCTACCTGTAAGAAGGTGCCCGCCTAACTTTGACTCCAACTCATGGTTGTGAACTCCATTAACCATTGCCAACCACCAATCATTTATCTTCTTCTGAATGTAACCACACATCCTAAACGGACAATCACATTTCCTTGAGCCCGTGCCTTTATGATTCAATTTCTTCCTTCTCTTTGGTGGTTTGTATACACCACTCATTCCACATTGCAAAGTCAACATTGAATTTTTTATACGAGATTTATCATTGATATAGTAAATCCCGCCCTTGCCGCTTGTCGACGAACCCAACCAATCAAATTATCTCGCTCTCGCCGTTTATCAAATGTTAAATAAAACGAGGCGATGTTTAAACTTGATTCTAGAACTTTGGCGAGTGTTGAAACTTGCTTCCTGACAATTTTCAATGATTCGAGCTCAAGATTTTTCACCAAAAATTCATATTTTTGGGTGTTTTGGAGGTGAAGAGGGAAATAAGTGTGTTTGGAGTGTGGAGGTGTTGGGAATGGACTTATACAAGTAATGCATCGTAACATGAGTTAACTCACGTTGGCTTTATACCTACGTGACTTAAGTCACATTGGTTTAAACATCACATATTGACAAAAAAAAACAAATTTCTCGATAAAGGTTTAATTAAGGTCTAAAGCGTCCTGATTTATTTTTGTAAGGAGTAAAAGTTACTTTGTTTTTTTATTACGATAGACCAAAGTTACTTTACAGTGGTTAATCTTCCCATGCTTACCCTAATCAATGCATCTTGCACTATATATATTGATGGCAGACGCTGGCAAATGTACCCAACCCCTTCATTCCATTTTCTTTTACGTGATCTAAATCAAAGGCAGAGATGTCATGTCGTGAGTTTTAAACCCTTCTTGCTCTTCATTGCTTGAAAGGTTAGTGAAAAATCCTTTGTGTTTTCGACTGTATGTTATTATTTTGTATAAACTGTCTACTGATTATATCTTTTTAATATGTTATCAGCTTCTTTGGATCCAAATCGAACAACTGATGCCAACCTGGATGGTGTTGACTGCACCTCTTCTGCCAAGGATGTGTCTGCTGGAACAAGTGATTAGGTTGTTATATTATTTGTATAATTATTATCACTATGTTGATTCAAACTAATATATAATTATACTGTATTGATGAATGGATTTATACGTGGAATTATAGGCGGGTTTAGAAGGCGGTGATTCTTGCAGCACTGCTAAATTGGTTGAAACGCCAGTTAGCAAAGTAGGAGCTAAGCGCCATACCGAATGTGTAGAGTCACTTGATGCTAATGATTCTTAGGTGGGTGAGGCATCTATAACCAAGTCGGTGAAGATGGTTCGTGTGAAGGTCGAGCATGAAGACGAAAAATGATTAACTATCTGTTGTAGTGTTTCAACTTTAATTTTATGTAATAATTTAGGACCGTGCCTTGAGTGTTTCAAACTATCTGCATGTTTGGATGTTCGTCGTTAATTTTACGTTATCATTTCCTTTCGAAGCAAAACTTATTTATTTATTGATCTAGGCTATTCAGACTTTAAATTTATTCGATGTAGTTGCTTTCCTTTTTATTGCGATTATAGTTATTATTGAGTCATATAATATATCTAATATATGCCTAATATACATTAAATTAATACTGATATTGTGTTCAGGCTAACCTAGATGCATTAATGATGGAAAATATATTTTGATGTATCTTCCTTGCTGGTTTCTGAAGCAAAATATTATTTATATCAGGGAAAATGATAGAGGAAAAACGTGTCCAAATAGTGTAAATATATTCACCCTGCAAACCGTAGTATTAGCTTCGTATTTGTTATTATAGATAATAATTAATAATGTATGCGTCAAAATATATATTGAATAAGCTAATTTTCACTTTTTGCTCATTTATACCTATTTTGTTCTACATTCCAAAAATCCTTTATCATAGTAAAAAAAATCAATGTGTAACGTTAACTTAGCTTATTTTGCATCCTTTTGATCTACATTCACGTATAACAGTCAAGTGTTATTACCTGTAATGAGGATTAATTTGCGATGGCTATGGGGGAAATATCTACCCAACAAGTCATTAGTTCTAATTCAATGCGCCAGTCTTTTTTGCTATCCCAAGGATTTAATTTCGGTTTATGCTGTTGCAATTCAAACTACTCATTGGAAGCTACACATCATAGGAAGTTTAATTTTGTTGACCCAAGCAAACAACTAATAATTGTTATAAGGTGCATTAATTCACGATAGACTTTTTCGAATTTCTATAGTTACCTGGCCACCTATATGTTGTTCAGTAGTATATATACATGAACTTGAACAAACAAGTTTTTTTTACACTCATTACAGGTGCATTATATATAGACTCGGATATTTTAGAAAGAAAATTATTTTCTGATTGGGTATTGGGCATTTCATTGGTGCTGGGACAGTTGGTGAAAGCAATGACGTTGATATAGCAACTGATATTCCAGCTGATTTACTTATATCTAGCAATGGAGACCCCCTCGCAAGTCGCATCTATTGTTTAGAGCACTTATCCAAATGTATTAGATTGCATGAGTGATATATCTTATTTTCAAGACATGGCCATATTAGCACCGAATAATACAATTGTTGAGCAGATAAATGAGTATATGTTGGATTTGATACCAGGTGAAGAAAATGTTTATTTTCACCCTTTCAAAAAAAATATAGATGATGATGCCATTGATGACATTCACACACCTTAATTTCTCAACACAATTGTTGCTTCTGGTATCCCAAATCACAAGCTTAGATTAAAGGTTGGAGTTCTAGTTAAGTTGTTAATGAATATAGATCAAAGATCAGACTTATGCAATGGTACAAGACTAATCATAACAAGAATGGGTAAATTTGTGCTAGAAGGTAAGGTCATTTCGGGAAGTAAAATAGGTGAGAAAGTATTTATATCAAGATTATCTCTTACACCTTCAGACGTTAGGATTCCTTTCAAATTTCAATGGAGGCAATTTCCGATAGTGGTTTCATTCGCAATGACCATTAACGAAAGTCAAGGACAATCCTTAAAGAATGTTGGTATATATTTGTCAAATCCGGTTTTTTCACACGGTCAGCTTTACTTTGCAATTTCAACAGTTACTTCCAGGAATGGGTTGAAGATACTTATTACAGATAAAGATGGTCAAGATACCGACGTCACTTCTAATGTCGTTTATAGAGAAATATTTTGTACCGTTTTGTAGTATGTTTTAACTATAGGTTAAGCACTTTTATATTTATGTAATTTTGCAATTTGCTACTAATTACGTACCTTTTTATATATTTTTACTATACAACTATATAATGGTTAACATATAGTTACGTACCTATCAACTATATAATTCTTTTCTACGTTTAATGGTTAACATATGGTAAACATCTTCTCTATACAAATTTATTTTTGCGCATTTTTTAGCTGGTGTGACCCGTGCGGTTCCAGAAGTTGCTGACTTCTCTAGAGGTAATTGATTGTTCTTGTTGTACTATGGCTGCACATAATTCTCTTGCTAGCTTTCTTGTATTCTTCCTTTCGGGAATATGTCAATTATTGTTCAGTGCACGAGAGTCAATATGGCCTTAAAACATATTATATAAATGGGAGGCATCCCTCATCTTACAAAGCGGTTTTGTAGGGTTGAGTTAGTTCCAACCCAAATTTTAAGATAGTATTGATATCAAAGCCTGTCCTAGATCCGTTGGGCCACCTGCAATCGAGCCACACTCCAATCCTTGTTGCGATTGGCGTGGGTTAAAAGTCCCACATTGGATGAAATATAATTTGAAAATGTATTTATAAGTGGGAGGCATCCATCATCTTATAAGTCGATTTTCCCGGGTTGAGTTAGGCCCAACCCAAATTTCAAGACTTTGTTTTATAACATTGACAATGTCTTTATCCGGCTTTATCTAATGGATATCATATGTTTCCTATCTGCCTAGTTGAATCATTTAGACTTGATTTGCACTCAAACACCGATGTCCCTTTATTTATTTATATCTTTTGATCTCTGAATATTAATGTTCAAATTTCTGAAACAAAATCTTAACCTGTATGCAATCGTGATGTGTTCCATGATCTTTATATAAAACAGTCACCGAAAGATTCTCATTTAGTGAGGGTGGATGCTTGTGCTTCCATATCTGATCTACTTGCAAGGTTAGATATTTCTTTTCTTACTAAAAGAAAGTCTTATTGGTTGATTCAATTATTGAAATACATTGTATTATACTCATGTTTGGTGCTGCTTGATTGAATCCCTTCCTTGATATCGCCCTCTTTGTCTATTTTTTTTAACTGCAAAATTATTATTGATAGTGGAAATAAGTACAAAAGGTACTTTGTCCTCAAATTGGGATTAAGTACAAACAAGGGGTACTTGACCCATTGAGAACATACCACACAAAAATAAAGAACAAAGAAACAACTCCCTCTCTCTGTTTGCTTGTCTGCAAGTGCGTATGCATTGTGAACAATAAGACTAGGCCACTTGTCAATGAACATTTGATAATCTTGAAATGTAGATTTGCAATCTTCTATTAACTATTTACCAACGACGGTCCTATCAATTTGCCTACATTAGACATTTTAATTCCATATGCTTATTTCCAAGCTGAATTTCTGAACTATATATAGATCATAGGATCTCTTTCAAAACAACATTACTACAGTGGTGCATTTAGTCTTAAAATTAGAGTAACCCCAATATTTATTTTGTTGAGTATTTTCTCTCAGTAGTCTGTGTTATGAATAGTATAGTCTGTTGAAAATTTTCTAATCCTCTTGCTGTTAAGCTTCGACTTCATTGAATTAGCTGGAAGCTCCCTGTATTAACTTTCTTTTATACATATACATATTAGGTTAAGTGGATTTCCAAAATTCAAGAAAGATGGGCCTGTCTCTGCTGTGAAAGTTGTTCAGCCTGTTCTAAAGATGTTACATGATGACAATTCAGAGGCAGTATGGGTAAGTTATTAATTCAAATATGAATTTGAGTTTTTAGCTTCTATTCAACATAGACAATGAAAAAGCTTTCATTATACATGGATGTAGGCATATTTATATTTTTAGTGGTTGCATAATATTTTTATGTCAAAAGCAAAAGGGATAAACTCTACATTCCTGTAAAGTAGTTGAAGGAGTAATTCTTGTTTTGAAGTATACATAGTTGTGCTTAGAGTTGCATTTAAACATTGGTATAAAACATATGTTGATGGATCATAGATGGAATCATTGCTTCATTACATAGTGCTGAGTTAATATAGTCAGAAAGCATATACAAACTATTGTAAGGATGCAACTGATTTCACATGGAAGTATACTTCATTGCTGCATCTGCACTAATCAATTGCAAAGTACTATTTGTTTTACTCATTGATGTATTCTTATCTGACCCATGCATATGTGTATGCTAAGAGATGAAATATTTTGTGCTAAACTTATGACAGATGAAAAGTTTACTATTTGGCCCATGCGTGCTGAATGAAGAAAAATCTTTAAGTATATAATTTTCTTTGCATGCTGCTTTGATAATAGACCTGTTATTTATCTGGACATAAATTATCTGCTTTATTTGACTACGAGTTTTATCTATTATTCAAAATGTGGTGAATGCAGGAAGTTGTAGTTCATGTTATATATACCTTGATAACTTCATTCCCGTTTTCTATTCAGCGTCATTATGATAGTGTAAGCTTCTTCTTCCTTTGTTGCAAGATTTACTACATTATTAATTCATGTGTATATAGTTAGAGATTTGTTTCTTGTATACACTCCACAAATTCCTTTAATACTTATTTAACTAAAACAAGAACTTCAAACTTCAGAGAAATTTTGATTACACCATCTAATTCTCAGAGGTTGAGCATTCCTTAATGGGTGAATTATACAAATAAGAGATAATGTTAGGTTGAGGAAATACCTCCAAGGGAGGAACATTCACCACCCAAATGACCTCTACAAAATTGAGCTGAGTACCATCACCTGCAATAAAAAACTAGTGGTTTAATAAAGTCATCATCTTGAAGATAGAAATAAACATCTGGACTCTCATGAGTTGTAGTGATTGCAGGGTTGACATTGCAGCGCCTTCCAATCTAAACTACCCAAACTCTGTATTACTTGGGGCCATAATGATTTATGAACACCCTAGGCTAACTTAAAGCATGATTTCTGTAAGCTTGACAAGCAGGACTTGGATAGCTCTTTTGATTTACCATTTGTTTAAAAGAATCATACAACCTACAATTGAATAGGGATGAATGTTTGTGGTTGTATTTGCATATTTTTGAGACATCGAGCTTTTGAAGTTTGTATCTATTGACACAATTTTCTTATTCGAGTCCAAGACTTGTTGGTGCTTCCCTATGACCTGCATGATTAAAAAACAAGGGCATGGTGTGGTTCCATATAATCCGTACCAGTTTTTCTTGTTGCTTTTATGAGGAAAATGTGCAGGAAAGCTCAAGAGTTTCGTTTCTTCTGTATTCACGATTTGATGAGTGGTTTGAACTTATGCAGGTTGAATCTGCTATTGCTGCTAAACTTGTGTCTGGAGGATGCAGTCATGATATGATGAAGGTAATGTGATTATCAAAGTTTTAAGAGCTTCTTTTAGGGTATGTTTGGATTGTTGCCATGTTGGCACGAGAGTGGATGGAGGGGACAAAAATAGGTCTTTGGCAGGGTCCAAAGAGAGATATATTAGACTATTAGTACAACGTTAAAAATAATTTGTGTTAATTTGATCTGTAATTTGTTAAGTTAAAACTAAATTCATGTTCCCAATTCTATTTGTTCACAAAGAAAAAAATTGAAGTTAATGAAAAATATTTGGGGAGTATAAGCTTTTGGCTTTAATGTTTGTTTCAGTATTGGATGATTTTTATGAGTTGCATTAGTTGATATCCAATATGCTGTGTGCAGTCATTAAGGAGTTTATTTTCCTCTTGTTTAGAAGGACGCCTCATCCTTAACATGAGATTCTCAGTTTTAGATGGGAACTTTCTCTGATAAATACAAACATATGCTCAGAGTCATATCCTCATTCTGACACGTTCTGTCATCTTATTTGGTTTTGTACATCCAGAAACTTATACATTGCCTAGCATCACTTCCAAAATCAAAAGGAGATGAAGATAGATGGTCTGTAATGATGCAGAAAATTTTGATTTCAATAAATGAACAATTAAATTTCACATTTGAAGGTGTAGAAGAAGGTAGGTAGATGTTTGTGCTATGTGTTTAATAAAAGCCACTCTTGAAAAGTAGGTCATGACCATCTTTTTTCATGCATTGCAGAATTCATTCTAAAGGAGTTCAATAGATTGTTGATTCTTCCTGGGAAACAACCTCCACCACCTTTAGGAGGCAATTTATCAAATGAAGAAGCTAGTAGCAACACAACAAAGAGGTCCAAACAATCACGAATATATAATGTTGCTATACTTATGTCTGGTTGTTGTATGCTGCTCACAAATACATATCCAGTTAAGGTACTGTTTAATTTATCCCAAAATGTATATTCCTACAGTGAGTTCTGTGAATTTCTCTTAATTTGGGAGAAGAATGATGAAAAGTAATGTGATTTAATTGTCAGGTTAATGTACCTGTTTGCCTATTATTGGTCCTTGTTGAGAGAATTCTGACGGTAAATGGCGCTTTGCCAGCAATGTCATTGCCATTCATGACCGCCAGACAGCAAGAGAAAATTTGTTCTGAACTTCCAGTTTTGCATATGTGTAGCCTGGAATTGCTTACAGCTATTATAAAGGCAACATGAAGGTATGACTGTGTGATATCCACACCCCTTCCCTTGAAAAGAAAAATAGCTTAAATTGAAAAAAATGGCAATTTGAGCTTTGGAAAATTATTTGCATATAAGTTCTTGGATTCTTGATGTTGTAAATTATCGTGTTTAATGCCAATGGTGGCTGATTGATGTTATAAACATAATGAATCTTGTATCTTCTATCTAGTGTTGTCAAATAGCTGCTATAGTGTAGCCAAATTTGAACAAACTGTTATTTTATGGGATCCGCAATTGATAACTCTATTCCTATCATCTAGCTTACCTTGCACTCTTATGTGTTTCAATCCTGCTCCTGTGCAAAATTTCTATGTTTCCTTTAGTATATCTTTTACGGATGTATTTCTTGATAGAATGCGAAATCCTACTAATTGCCCATATTTGTATTGCAGTAAACTATTACCACATGCTGCTTCTATTGTACATTTCATTACAAAGTACTTCAAGGGGGGTGCACTGCCAGATTTAAGGATTAAAGTCTATTCAATTGCAAAGACTCTGCTCATATCCATGGGTGTTGGTATGCGAAAACTCTTAACAAAGTTCCTTTCTGCTCATAGTTTACCAATAGCGGCGGGGCATCGGCTGCTCACTATTCTCTAGCCATAGCGTTGTGGATTAAAGGATTGTCCTTTGGTGGCCCCAATCACAGCCAAATAGCGGCATTATTGCCCGCACATGAGGAGGGACTCGAAAACCCAAAACACCCTTTAAAAGAGATGTTTTAGATGGGGGTATTTTGGGGAATTTAGGGTTTAATTCGAGTTGGGCCTAACTCAATCTCACTTATAAACTCATGGTCATGCCTTATCTCATCCAACTTGGGGCTCTTAACAGTCTATTAGTGGAAATATTTTTACCAAGAATCTTTTTGCAGTTTCACTTTTATTTTCTATCAAAAAGAAAAAGAAAACACACAGGTAGAGAAAGGGGAGGGAAAATAAATGAACAAGGCTAAGTGTATTTAATTTTATTTCCATATATTTTTCTGATTTTCTCTGCTCTCATCATCCTACATCTGATTTAATGTAAATACTATTTATAATATTTCCCCATAAATTGTTTCAACAACTTTATTCACAAACTGCCTTGACGGTTCTTTCCTTTTTTGGCTCCACATTTTTTGATGCCTGTCTCCCCTTCCTAGCTGTATGACTAAGCTTTATATTTCATTTGACCATACATAATGACTTTTACTGATTAGTTATATTGAACAGGAATGGCTTTATGCCTGTCAAAGGAAGTTGTCAATAATGTTATTGCTCATTTGAGTACACTAGAGAAGAAGAATGGAGGCACATTGAATGGTTCTAATACAGATGTCTCCACTATAGCGCCACTACCAGCAAGTAATAGAAAAAGGAAGCACAACAGTACAAATGGTTCTGTTCAGGAACATGATGCTGGTGGTGGTTTGGGAGTAGAAGTTCCAAATAAATGTCCCGTGACTCCAATTTTTCTGAGGGTAGCTGCACTTGAGGCATTAGAGGCTCTTATTACTGTGGTATGTATCTTTAGTTTGAAACAACTAAGGTTCCTTCATAAACCTTTCCCTACAGTGGCTATTCTTGTTCATAGTTTTTGTTGTAATTATAGGGTTGGAGGCTGTCTACATAATAACATGAACATACACTTTTATTTGTCCAAACAGTAAGTTCTTTTACTTAGTTTTAAAAAAAGTATAAAAAAGAAAAAGAAAAATTTATTGGAGAGAAATTAAGTGACTAGAAGTTGTTGAAGGACAAGGTATCCTCCAAACAAGAAACTATATACTGAAGATAATAAGAAGAAGAAAAAAAATGCAGCGAGCCTTTAGTATTAGTATAAGTTGTGTATCCTAGATAGCAACTTCCTTGAAGCAGCCATAAGTATAGCATAGCATCAAGGAGAAGCAAAAATGTCATTATCCCTCAACACATTATTTTCGGTTTTAATATTATTGAACTTTTGTATACTGGCATATGATTCAAAATATGCCATTGGTATGCAACTCTAGGGCCACCCTTATCTACCTTGCATGTGTTAACATACCAAGAACAGAAAATGAGGAAAAGATGTTCTGTTTTAACTAGGTTGACAATCACAATGCGAGAAGTGGAGTTGTAAATGGTGGCAAGTGTAGCTCTCGTGCTGGATAAGACATATAACTGAGACACTGCATGAGAGCCGACAATGGAACTTTGGTGTTTAGTAGATAGGCGAATTCTGCTTCTTCTATTGTGATCACCGACCTTGCTCCCCTTAAGATAGTCCCAGATAATTTCTCTAACATTGTGGTCAAATATTCTAGTGTTGTTAGCAGTCCTTTTTTTTAAAATATTTTTTTTATATTATAATTTCCTTACCTCTGTAGTAAATTTGGTATCTACCCTCTTAATATATTTATCTGAGAACTTTGGAGGTGAATTTCTAGCATGAAATCCATCCGTGGAGTTCTCCTTAATTTTAAGGGTACATCAAACTGACCCATGATAATGGAGATCATAATTTTGTTCTGAATATTAAAGGGCCTGTATAATAATTTTTTTTTTTTTACAGGCTGCTGCTTTAAAATCAGAACAGTGGAGATCCAAAGTTGATAGTCTTTTGATAGTCATAGCAATGGATTCTTTCAAAGAAGGTTCATCTAGTGAAGAAATATATGTGTTTCAGAAAAAGGATCATGCTACAACCGCCACAGATTTGCAGTTTGCTGCATTGCGTGCTCTTTTGGCCTCTTTTCTATCTGTGTCTCGGCCCCCATATTTATCACAAGGCCTTGAACTTTTCCGTACTTCTATATCAATATGACCTTTTCTTCTTATCGATATTTATGTCCCTACTGGTGATTACTTTAGTAGTTGTTAATATTGGGTTTCATGCATGTAAACAAAGAGATTTAATTATGAGTATTGGCTGTTTTCTATTTGACGCATAGAGTTTTAATAACGTTCACAATTTGTGATGTGAATGTTCGGAAGTATCTTTTGTTTAAAGGCTGTGTTTTTGCAATCAATAATTAAACATTTATTTGTATATATTTCGGATTTTTTGTCATGTTTTTATGGACTTATATAAAAATATTCTGAATTGTTCAGAAAATGTTCTTTAGGATTGAGTGATGGAGTATATAGATAACATGATATAAAATCTTTCATTTCGAGAAGCTATAAAACAGGAAAATAATTGTATGCAAATAAAATCCTAATTATTAATTGAAAATATTGATCCCCTATATATGTGATCATTTACCTAACTTTCCCTCAAATTGGAGTAAATGCAAATCATATGCACTAAATTGTTGTTGATAAAGTTGTCATAAGAATCCCAAAGAGTGTTTGTAAAGCTATCTGCAAGCTGGTCACTAGGGTAAACTCAATATCAATTTGCTTGAAAAGACCTTTTTTTGTAGAAAAAGTGAAATTCAATTTGTATATGTTTTGCCTTGTTATGGAAGACTAAATTTGAAGTGATATGTAAACCTCTTTATTGTCACAGTATGGCTTAATATGATTAACATTTCTAAATTTGGATTCATAAATAATCATAACACAATTGCAGTACTTGTACCCATTGCAGTAACCTGATATTATTAAGTCTCTACATTAATTTAGCAACTACGTTTTGCTTTTACATTTTCATCATGCCAAATTACCACCAACAAAAATACAATATCATCCTGTGTTTGGATAGAAATCTACAAAATCAATGAAGTCTATTAAAACTGGATTGATGTCGGAAGATGAACGTGATCAAATTTGATTACGTGGTTTGGAAAAATGGATAGGTTGTCATAGATAGCTCTAAGGTATTATAATATTTGAGCATGAGTGTTATGAATAATATAAAAAAAGACTCTATTAATTTCCACTTTTCAGTCTTATTGTTTGAATATGTAGTGTCAAAGAAAAATTGCAGTTAAACCTTGTTCATGCTCATACGTACAATTTTATGAAATTGTATTTGATTTTCTCCCTATTTGCTTGAACAACATGTAATTTATGTTAAAACAGGAAAGCAACAAACTGGAACACAGCTTGCGGAGTTCTGTGCTCATGCTATGTTAACCTTGGAAGTGCTTATACATCCTAGGGCACTTCCGCTAGTTGATTATGTCCCTCAAAACAGCGATACTTTCAGTGAAGCTCAGTTCAGTTTCAGACATGAATATGCTAGCCGGAATCATACTACATTTGGTTTGCTTCAAACAGAACCTCCTGAATCTGTTAACAATCTGTTTGCTGACTATTTGGCAAATGGTGATGATGAGATGGGTGGGTTATGGACTGAAAATACAAAAAAAACTAAAGTGTCTTCTGAAATGGCGACACCCTTGCCTTCTAGCGCCAACATCCAAGAGAGGAGTGAGATGATACCTGAGATAGCGACACATGCAGTTGTTGAGATGAGAACCGTCGAGAATGAAACCACATTCAAGTCAGATCATCCTAGAGAATGTGTCAAGCAATTTCAAGAACCTGTCAATTGCAAGACAAGCATTCCGGCTGCCATTGACATTCAAGGAGATGCGGCTAATGATAGAGATCCAGAGAGGATTTTTTCAGAAAGTGCAATAGCTCATAATGAAACCAATCATGTTGAATTAGCTTCACAGAGCAAAAGTTCAGCACAGTCATCAGACACTAATATGCTTCAGCAAGTTGAATTCAAGCTAGATTATGGCAATTCAGTGGATGATGATGATCCTTTTCCTGACATTGTGGATGGAGACCCTAATTCTGATTCTGAATAAAGGGAACATTTTTGCAGTTTATTCCATTTTAAGAAGCACAGTTCAGGGTAGTAACAAAATGTATTCTTTCTCCTTTTATGTGTTTCCCTTAGTAATGCTGTGTGCAACTTTTTTGACTGACAAAAAATATATTGTCTCTTTTATCGTTTTTGATACATTCCATAATGTTTCCATTCATATGCATTGTTCAAATATATGTAAAACTAGACCAGAGGAAGCATATGTTGGTTGTTTGAAGGAATAGAAAAACACATTAACAGGAAGTTACACATCATTAAACTTAACTATTGAGAGTTGAGAGTAATTGTCATTAAAAAATATATTAATTTTTAGCACACCAATTTTTGCAAGATTATGTCCATGACATCTTAATCTTAAACGTCGATTTTGCCATGTTTCCTAATGTTTCCTATATTAAACCAGCTAATACAAAATGTAAATCATTGACATGATGATATGAGCCATTGTACCAATTCAAAAGGTTTTGTACCTTGTATTTGTATATCTTAAAAAAATGAGTTAAACTATGAAATTGTGTAAAAATCAATTTTAGAATAAAAAACTAAAAATCATAGCTTCAAGGAGAATCAACTATGAAGACGAAGTCAATTCTATAGCAAGTCTTACTTGGGCATAAATGTAAATAAAAAATGTTTGAGCTCACTCACATAAATAGATAAAAATAAATGAAAAAAAATTTAGTCAAATTATTCAATTATTTCTCTTCTAATGTTTTTCATTGTTGTGTCTAAACATTTATTTTTTTTTTTGCGTTTGTGACCAAGCATGTATTGCTCTCAATTCTACTTTAAAACAACCAAACATATTTAAATCGATTATACACATCTAAATCAATTTTGACCTGTCTAAAAGTGGAACTAAACTTTTTTTTTTTGTGCTAAAAAAGTAGCTTTTGCTTTTTTGACAAAATGGAGAATACTTTTTATTCAGCTGGTCATTATATGTTATATGTGTAATGTATCTAACGTGCTCCACATGCCAATTACTTTTACGTAAATAATATAATCAAAATTAAAACGCCTTATTTGACGAGATTATCACGCGTACACATTTCAGAAACAACGTCATTTAAAATCATAGGTGAACATTATTTGTTACATTCAGTTCAATTAAACAGGAACACATCAATCCATGTATCTCTTTTGTTTTCAACCCTCTTGTTCATTGTCAGTGCTAATATTGATGCAAGATATGAACAGACAAATTACATGTCTGATCTATTGAAAGCATTGACCCCAACTCCCTCCGGCTGGTGTAACAAAACTCACTACTGCAAATGGAACGGCGTTGTTTGCCAATATAATCGAGTTGGGGCCATCACGCTCCCATCAAGTTCACTCGCTGGTACACTCCCTCCCTATATTACCGTTCTCACCAGTCTAACTAACATCGATCTTCATAACAATTCACTCACCGGTCCTTTGCCTGAGTTTAGTGAACTATCAGCACTTGAAACAGTGTATCTTGGTCACAATAACTTCACCTCTATTCCAGAATTTTGCTTTGATTCGTCAGAAGGTCTGCGAAACCTCAATCTTAGCAATAACTTGAATCTTTCGCCATAGATATTTTCTAGTCATTTAATTGACTCCTCGTTGCTACATACACTCGATCTTGAAGCTACAAATATAATAGACTCTTTGCCATCAGAAATGTTTGATTGGTTTCCAAACTTGCATACTATTTTTCTTTCACACAACAACATCAATGGAAAATCTGTTGTAAGGTACTTACGGCTCAATGACCAGGGGATATATAGTGGGCTTACAGGTACAATTGATGTGATATCGTCCATGAGGTTCTTGTCACAGGTGTGGCTTCGTTATAACTTGCTCGGGGGTCCAATCCTGACATGTCCTACACATTGCGCATAACCTCAACACCTCAAAAACATGATTTTAAGGCATATAAAACATGAACGAATAAGAAAAAGTTATTTACTAAACATCTCTGAAATCACACAAAGTTTTTTAAGGAATAATATCACTTTTTTTATTTTTTATTTGTAGTTAAGGTATAATATCACTTCTAATTAACCTTTTTTTTTTTTGGTTAAATACGTGTCTTGGACCTCTCATTTCAAATACTTTAAAGTTTAATCTCCTTAACTTTTTTTTTTTTTTTTTTTTTTTTT
>Ga0099826_10000718_pt1 | contig 17362 bp, 11 predicted proteins | sample Mtrugardesep15_FD_76830 | JGI IMG/M metagenome (GOLD analysis project Ga0099826, IMG submission 76830) | Root nodule microbial communities of legume samples collected from California, USA - M. trunc garden sep15 | ecosystem: Host-associated > Plants > Roots > Nodule | place: USA: California... | reverse complement strand
GGCCTAGCCTTAGTAGGAATTTGATTTTCTTTAAAATTATCCTCATAAGGTAGGGACACTACATGTTGTTTTCTGTTCCAAAAAGCATTTGGTAAATCATTGCAAATTTCAATTTGAAATTGATTTTCTAAGTTTTTAATTTGGAGTTTAATATTCTCATTATTAAGTTGATCCTTAATATTAAGAATACTAATTTCTTCTTTTAAAAAACATATTTGTTTATATATAACTCTATTTTTTCGAAAGATCCACTTAACTTTGTATTGTTTATTCATCCAAATATTATCACGTCATACGGGTTTCACACTTTGCAAAAAAAATATTATTCTACAAATTTTCTTAATAGTTATATGAATTTAAAATTGATGCAATGTTTTTTTCAACCATTTGATTCGCTGAAAAAGTGTTTGATAATCTAGAATTAGACCACAAAGTAAGTATAATTTAACCAAAAATTGTTTAATACAAAAATCAAATTTGAATTTTCTCAAGTGATTTGTATGTAGTGAAGCTCATTGACAATTTGACGTCAATTAATGTAATATATTAATGGGTTAAATATGTTTTTGATCCCTATAAAATTGGGAACTTTTAAGTTTAGTCCTTACTTAATTTTAATAGGTTTTTTAATCCCTACAAAAAAAACTTATTTCTAATTTTAGTCCCTGTTACAACAAAGTTTGTTTAATTATCCTTAAACTCTTAAATTTTTGAACGATTTTTTTGAGACACGTTTAGAACACTATGAAAGGTTCATTTACTAAAATTTAGAATTTTTTAACATGAAACGAATTAAATACGAATTTTTTAAAACATCAAAAGTTAAAGATAAAATTAAGAAAATCTGGACGTAAAAATCAAATTGTACGACAATTTTTTGCAGAGGAGCTTTTAGTAATGTTATTGACACGTCTTCAAAAAATTGTTCAAAAACTCAAGAGTTTAAGCATAAATTAAACAAATTTGAATTGAGGAGGGACTAATACTGAGTGCAGAAAAAAAATTAGGGACTAAAAGAACTATTAAAATTAAGTAAGGATTAAACTTAAAAGGTCTCAATTTTATAGGGAACAAAAATATATTTAACCCTATATTAATAGATATAGATGTTGACATAGATATACCTATAGGTTTCGATTTTATGGTTATATTCATGACTCATCTGACATCTTGTACGTTGAGCTTTACACTATCTATCAAGGTTTTATTTTGGCTAAAAGCTTGGATTTTAAGAGATTTATGCGGTCTTGATTCAAGATGTGAAAGATCTGATTGAGAAATACACCATCACTATCTGCCACACTTTTAAAAAAGGGAAGTCAATGTGCAGATTTTTTGGCTAAGTTTAGAACGTCTTTGGATAATGAACTGCTTCTCCATACCTCCCCTCTGTAAGCTCTTCTACCTTTCCTTAAGATGGACGCACGTCTCCTGTTTTATTCCTTTTGCTTTTTTTTTCTTTCCCTTTTCTTTTAGCATTGTAACCAAAAAGATATACCATATGAAAGCGGTTGTTGATCATAATAACAACAATTAACAATTGAGAGGCTACATTAGCATGATCCTCGTGTCGTGTATTTAATTTCTTCTAGTATCTTTTCGAGAGGATTTCTTCTAGTATTGTTTTCGTTCTTTTTAACAAAGTAGTATTAATTTCCTTTTTTTAAAACAAATAGTATCGGTTTCCTATATTTAACAATTGAGATGTCAAATTAGCATGCTCCTCGTGTCACATATTTAATTCTTCATTTATTTGAGGCATATTTTATTTCCTCTTAGTATCCGTTTCCGTTTATTTTTTTTATATAAAGATTACTTATTGTTGAGGAGAGAAGCACAAAATCTCTTTTTAGTAGATGTTTTAATGATAACAAATTTAATTGAACAACGATTATAGTGATTTTGATAAATTTTGCTATGTAACAAGTGTCTTCGAGTGTTACAAATGATATTACAAACGTGCAAATCAAATTGAGCTATGCTATTCATAGCGAGAAGAATTATCACGAATTCACCACGAATGAGAAATAAGCCAATAAAAATCAGTGGTGAACGGTTTCCACAAGGTTGGGAGAGAAACATGGAGATCATGAAGCGGTGGTTGAGTGGAATACATGCCACTTGTGTTGTGAAACTTTCGTGAGATGCTTTTTCGTTTTAAATAGCATTTTTCAATCAAATTTGAAGAAATATGAATCTGAACATCGTAATATAATAAGAAAGACTTATTAAAAGTACTTCAGATTGTGATCAGATGCTTCTCAGCAACACTTTAGATTCAAGACAAGATTGATAGTGGAACCAAGAGTTTTGATGCATTCTCATCTCAAATAAAGAACGATCAAAATTCTTTAAAGTCAAGAATCAAAATAAAATCAGAATGAAGATCATAATGTACTTCAGAATGCTGACCAAGTTGATCGATATTGCCGTTCATAAGCACATTGTGTAATTTACTTCAAAATGTCGACGAAGTTGATCATAATGTAGTTCTAAAGATCATATTGAAGATCAGGTTTAGAATTCAGAAATCCCCAAAAGAATAAAGGGAATCAACCTCAAATGTGAGTTAGAAGATCATATTGTGTAACACCCCAAATTTCTTATTATTATATCTTAACATTGTGATAAATTATCATATGCGTGATTGATGTAGTGTGATAATTTTCTATGTATTTTCCTTTATATGTTTATCATATATTCATATTAATTCATTTATATTATGTAATTAATATTAAATCTATTTCATTCCTAGTTTTTTTTATAAAGTATATAAGTTATTAATTGTTTTTTTTTAATAAAGTTATTAATTGTTGTTATTTTAAGATTAATACTCCATTATTATTGGTGTTACCTGGATCTTTAATAATTTAACTCATTTATTTTAAGGAATTTAACTTATTTTTAGTAACACCAAAGGTGCATTTCTGGGTTCAATCGCATATTGTATTGTTGTGTTTGCTCGAATACCTTTTTATGGCGGACAGTATGAGCAACCTCTTGTTAACTTTTTACAATCATATGGTCTATGAAGACTTTTTTTCATCATTCTTTGATAGGTTGCTCTTGTGTTTTTAAGACCAAATGATGTTACGTTGTATAGTAATGATTATGTCATTGGCATTCTTTGGATATATCCCGAGTATGCATCCGTCAACAAAGTAGTTTAAAAATTAATGAGTTATCTACTATTTTATCTAGGTTAGGAAGAGGATAAGTGCCGTTAGGACAAACCATATTAAGATGGGTATAATCAACACACATACACTATTTTGGATTAAAAAAATTTACGAGTACAACATTGGAGAGTCAAGTTATGTACTTGATCCCATGAATAAACTTTGTCTAAAATAGGTATTTTACAGCTTTTTCTGTAGTCTGCACTTTCTTAGAAGAATGCTTCATACGATGTTGAGATACATTGCTAGAACTAGGATTCACGTCAGTTGGTGACAAGAGACTTCATGATATATGTCGGGCATGTCAGCAACGTTTTAGGCAAATAGATTAGCATTTTCCTTGAGGCACGTGATCTGTTGTGCTTAAACTAGCTCTAGAAGTTCATTTCTGATCGTCATGTTCTATGAAGGGTTTGCGCTCAATGAAAACAGCTTGGAATCACCGTCGGGATAGGCCTTATGACTTCCTTATCCATCGATTATTTCTTCTTTTTCAACTCCTTAAGGTCCACTTTGGTTAACCTGATCAAGTTGATCTCCACCATGTTAGCTTCAGCAGTAGTCTCGACTACTTTTTTTCCTTTTTCTTTATCCTTTGGGCATCGAGACGGTGCTTTGATTTTTTGCCTTTAGAAAACATCTTGTAGCTTCGATTCGATGTCTTTGTAAAGATTGACGACCATATCATCTATAACATCATATTTGATCTTCAATTGCATTGTTGAAGAGACGGTACACAACATTGCTAGAGTGGCCCTTTCAATCATTGTTGTCAAAATCTCGACTTAAATCCTGAAATTCAGGATTTTGCGACTTTATACAAATTCAACGACTCAAATCCATAGTAGAATCACAAAATAGGCGAAATCCTAGCAATATCGCATCAAAATCGTGAAATTCATACAAAACCGTGGGATTTTAAAGGGTTTTGAAGGATTTTGTCCATTTTTTTAGTCATTTATGTATAAGTATTTTGTGGAATTTAAACTGAGTCATTTATGACTATATACAATTTATAACATATATTTAGCATTATTTTTGTTTTGTTAAAATCTATCGATTTAGATTACGATTTTATAATTTTTTATATCGATTCTACAAAAGTAGTTGAGTAAAAATCCTTCGATTTTAATTACGATTTTACAATTTTCGATTTTGCTTTTCTCTTTCGACTTGAAGCAAAATCCCGATTTTGACAACATTACTTTCAATGATACAACTATATGGACACTTGCAGTACACCACCAGGAATTGCACCTTGATGGTTCTTCTTGCTTCTCCTTCTCCAAATACGAGCAACTCCACGTATTCCCGTGGTTTAACACAGTACTCTTGAATTGCTTGTATCAAATACCACTTGTACTTAACTCATCTTATTTAATAAAATTATCATATATTTGTCATTAAAGAAACAGTATTGAATATTTCAAGAGGGTAACTTGAAAGGATAACATTTTTTGTTCTTTTACAGATAATACTATATATTTTACTTTAAGCACGTTTCTCCATATTTTCTAGCTTTTTAATGGGATCGTGGAGAATCTTTATTGATATATAATTAGATCTGACTCCTTCAAAAATAAAATAAAAATAGATCTGACTTCTTTTTCTTTGAATTTATTCTAATTGACCAAAAGGACCTTCATTTTTCAGTTCTTCATCTTTCTCATCTCCCTTGTAAATTCATCATCATCTTTCTCTTCTCTCATAACCAAAAAATCATAAACTATATTTTAAAAATGAACAACAATATGTCAGAGGGGTATACAAGAGAATAATCAACAACAACAACAATCATAAACTAAATCAGCAACAACAATAACAATAATCTCATCTTTCTCTTGTCACTGATCTCTCTATTTCCCTTCTAAAATCAACAACAATAATCTCAGTGGATTTCTTCCCTCTCTTGTATATCCCAACAACAGCAACAAAAAACTGTAGTAAAAAAACCCTTAAATTTTCTTTTATGCTTTAAAAAAATGTATTTCTTTGTGGTTTAAAAAATGTAACAAACTAGATCGAATATATCTATACTATATATAAAAAATAAATAAAAAAGATTTTGGGGTCAAATTTTTGTTTAAAAACCCTTAAATTTTAATTTATTAAGTTATCAATATATAATATGTCAAATCAATTATACTTCTTCCGTCCCTGTATCTAAGCACCCATTTTACTAAATTTTTGTCCTTAAATGTAAACCCCTTTTTAAATTATTAGATGTATTTATTATTTTTTTCATAAACATACCTCTAATTAATACCACTAACTTGTGTTGAAATATGAAAAGTCAAATTTAATACACATACAAATAAAAGACAATTTGATAATATTAACACACAAAATAGATACATTAATTACACTAGTAACTTTTATTAAGAAATGTGAAAAAATCAAAAGGGACTTACATACAAAAATGGAGGAAGTAGATATATGTCATTTTATTCTCTTCCTTTCTTTTCTATTATTATTTTCTTGAAAATATACATTCATCACATGCCTTACAATTTTATGATTATAATAATGTTTATAACATGATTGTCATCCCAAATCTTAAGATGATAAGATTCATTTTCTTATAAACCAACAAATTGAAGACCAACAACTAACAATCTACTATAATAATCAATTACTTTATTATATATTTTTTAATATATAAGTAATTAAAAATCAACTTTAGACAATTTTTAAAGTAATTAGAAACGCCCCTAAAATATTATAGCCACTTCAAATATATTATATTAAATTTAAAAAAAAAAAATCTTTTTCAAACACTACATAGTGTATTTTTGTTAATATATCAAGATTGAGTCAGAAGTTTAATATTTGATCGAAGAGTTTTATCCAAAACTAAAAATTAGATTGAAGAGTATCAATATAGTTAGCCTAAATGTAAGGCTACTCATACATTTGTTTTAAGCCCAACAAAAAGTCTCCATTAGAATAAAAAAAAAGACCTCGTATATTAAAATTTGTTATAGGACTCTCTAACTATAGAAATTAATTTTGAGAAAATACTATTTGTATTCTCCATCTATTATCATTATAAAATTCATTTTTCACAAAAAAAATTAAAGGTCATGCTAATCACTGTCTCTACATTAGTTAAGTTAAAAATAAAAATAAAAGACAAATTTTATATTAAAAAGAACATTTTTCAACTTTTAATAAGTAGAATGCACAATTTTCAAAATAACATTTCCTTTTATAATTCAATAATCAGTGCCCTAAGAATACTAGTTATCATTTCCCAAACTTTAATGGTCTACCTTCTAACTATTTTTGAAATGTCTATATTAAACAACCACAAATTTATGAGTTTATCATTTCAAATTGATGCAACATATTATAATAGATATAGATGTTGATCATCACAATTAATAACTCATAAAAATTAACAATTGATCTTCCTTGAACAACAAAAAAAAACATTAAACAATTGATCTAGAGGCTACACCTAGTCACCTACACGCATGATCCTCATGGCCTATATTTAATTTAATTTCTTCTTAGGTTTAATTAGAATTTTAGTCCTCGTACTTTAATATATTCACAAAATTGATGCTCCTATTCTAAGATCTCCCACTTGATTTTTTTTTTGTTAATAATAACAATTCATAACAATTAACAATTGATCTTCCTTCAACAACAACAAAAAATTAACAATTGATCTAGAGGCTATACGCATGATCCTCGTGGCCCATATTTAATTTCTCTTTATGTTTAATTAGAATTTAGTCCTCATACTTTATTTTATTTAGGAAATTGATCCTTCTATTTTAAGATCTCCCAATTTTAGTCCCTCCTACAGATTTTGAATTAAACAAATTATGATATGACTTACTTTAAATGATATGTCTTACAATATGATGATTTTGAATGATCATCAATTGCAAGCTATTCATTTTTTTTTAAGAGATACTAAGATGTCATGTGAAGATATTTTGAAATCTTTTTAAAAACTTCTGTTTCCACTCTATATATTATATGTCAAAAAATGTGAAGTAACGACCAAAATTAATGAATGCCAAAATAGGTGGATCAATTAAATGAGCGGGTGATTGTGTAGATTGGGACGACATAACTTTGTATCCAGATATGGCGGAGTAACCTATTGAGATGAGACAAGCTTCCAAGCTAAAGTATTGGCGCCAAGCTTTAGTTTCTACAATTGTATGTAGGTGATATCCAATTCAAAAAAATAAACTACATGAAAAGAAAAAACTAAACAGGGAAAAAAGTGTGTGAGGGTGGACTCTGTTGTATTTTTCTTAAATAACCAGAGGTATTTTAGTTATGAAAAATGCTAAAATCCCGAGAGGATTTATCCCGATAGCATCAAGAATTCACATGATTGGCTAATTAACAACATCTGCCGTGTTTTCCGCTTGCTAGCTATTAAAGTGGGTAGCCTTTAACACATAATATACACATCATGATGTTTTCTTGAACAAATAATTTGTTGTGTATAGCAGCTTAATTATAATAAAGGAATTCCACAAGCTTAAAATGATATATGTTGTGATTTCGGATCTACAAATAGAGACGAACAACTAGTAATATGTTGTGATTTTGGATAACAACTCACACTAAAATTTTGATATGTGGAGCAAAATTAACAACATCCAAACCAAAGCCACCAAATAGACACATATTAAAATAAGATAAAGGAAAGAACGAAAAACATTGTGATATTTGTTCATCAAGTTCAACCCAAATTTGACCTACATACATATGGATTAAAGATCTCTCTAATTCACTTTTAGTAAGTTCTTTGCAAAAAGAAACCAAAAGGTTACAAGAAATTAGTTCTCAACTGTAAACTCTATTTCTACAATTGCTCTATTTCTACAATTGCTTGGAACTCTTTTTCATTGTCAAGAGACCCCATGATTTAACACCCAATGTGTTGAATAGTGTTTCCAAACTTTAGAATCCCTCCCTCCCAAAAGCCCTCAACATTTAGCCTATTGATTCCCTAAATGTTCCCTTTTTAGGTCTCTCTAAGTTTGTCTTTTCTTAACACCCTAAAAAAATAAAAGGGGCATTATATATGTAGCCTTCGTCTCCCTATTTCTTTTCAATTCTATGCAATGTAAGACTTTTTAAATATGTATATTTCAACCAACACCAGCAATATCCACTTTGATTGAAAATGATACATCTACTTCCATTATTGTCCTGACAATCATAGTTCAAAAAGAACTATCATACACCACCTTGCTTTTAAATCAAGTTGAAGTCGTTTTTATCTCTTAACCACTATGTTGCTTGACTGTGCATCGAACTACATGGTGTAGTCCCACAAGCTTCCATCTTTACCTCTTCAAACCTTGGAAGGTCTTCTGCCTTCTTTAATATTTTGTGTCCAACTACCTTAGGCGTTTTAGGTAGCTTCACCATAACCTCTTCAGCCGCCGAAGTGGTCATTTTTGTCCTTCTGAAAAATTCACTTGCCTCCAATTACCCTTGACTTTTGAGGTAGTCCTACAAGTCCTTCCATACCTTCTTCAACCCTCAAAGTGCGCTTCTCCACCCTCTTGAAGAAGTCATTGCTCTAAACTAGAGTATAACATACAAGGACTCCATAGTTGTGTCATTTTGGTGCCAGAATTTGTATTCACCTAGTCTCACTAGTGCCACGATGTGTATATTCATTATGTCTTTCACCTTGTAACCTCCACCTCCAAGTCTGAACATGAATATTCTTACCTCTGCCTCTTTAGAGTGGGCTCGAGTATTCTTAGCACCGCTTCTCCAAGCTTATGATGAGTGTTCAACATCTCTGTAGACGAGTATCCCTTCCACATGAAGGTCAACGTGCAAGTGTTCTCATTTTCAACGTGGGATACTCCACTTTATTCCTCCATCCAACAAGACACCACTAGAGCTAGCACCCACATCCTCATATTCCTTTGAGGAAATTGTAAATTAAATGGAATCATCGTTATCCCCTAACTCGGGATAATTCTTCTTGAAGTGACTAGTTTTGTGACACTTGACACATTTATACTTTGATTTGTCGTCACTCTTTGAGTTTCCACGATTTTAGAGGTGTACATGGGTTGGGTCAACCCGCAAAATCCACCCAGAAATCCAAAAGAAAAAGGGTGGGTCGGTTTATTGGTGGGTATGGTTTCTAAAAATAAAAAACTATTAAAATAAATGGGTTTCAGGTAAAGTCAAACCAAGACCCAAAAATCCACTTATTGAATAATGTCAATATTTTTTTTTATTATCACATGAAAGAATGAAAATACCAAAAGTTTTGGTCATAAATCAAGCTTATTTCCAGAACTGACATAGTGCACCCTATATATTAAAAATCAAAACATGCTAGAGTTACAAATTATGATGTTTCACTTTTTGTTTATTTTAATGCTGATGCAAAGTCATGTCATTCAACTTAAGTTTGTTGCAAGTATTTTATGATGTGGTTTATTATTTGATATTATCATTTAGTATTTTATGAAGCTAAAAAATAATGAAAATAAGTTACACAATATTTGAAAGAAAATTATAAAAAAAAAAAAAAAAGTAGAGTAATTTTTAGGAAAAATGATGAGGAATCATTATCTAGTCATTTAATATTAAAAAAAATATAAAAATATTTTGGATAACCCACTATCTAATCCAACCCAACCCAGAAATTAATGGATTTGCCCAAACTGGCCTAAGGGTATAACATGTGGTTATTTTACTTCGCCTAAACCGGAGTACCCCAAACGATTTGGGTTTTTGGTTTTACCAATGTTTACCAATCATTAGGGATTTTGTTGAACTTAGTCAATTGATATGTGATGGTTTTAGACTCCACTATCCTAAATGAGTCGAGTTTTTGTTTCAGAAACTGTTTATGAGTCAACAACTTGGTCATATACAACAACTTGAACCTTGCCTTCATCACTACCTCGGTTGCCTTCATTGCAACTTCTCTCAAAACGTTATCCCAATGACACACCTGAACTTGTTCACCACCTCGGTCTTGTCTACTTGTGACATGGTAGTCGTCAACACAGTTTCACCCTTCAACGCTTTTGCACACTCTTGTTGAATTAGAACTTCTTGCATCTTTATCTTCCACTTGTCTCTGGTAATTTTCTTGATATCCCACTTGGTACGTATGGTGTTCGCTTATTTTCCTTGAGCTTACAGTAGTTGTTGTGAATTCAGATCAAAACTCACACCAATGTTTTGATGTGTGGAGAAAAATTAGCACCAAGCAAACCAATGTGATAAAAAAAACACATACATACAATAAAATAAGATAAAGTAGAACAAGAAGAAGAACAAAACGGTGATATTTGTTCATCCGATTCGGCTCAAATTTGACCTACGTATTGAGGAGAGAGATCTCTTTAATTCAGTATTAATGAGTTATTTGCAAAGAGAAACCAAAAAGTTATAAGAAACTAGCTTTCAATCGTAAACCAATGGTACAATTGTTGGCTTGGGAGAAGCCTAAAACACTAGAAGCATTGGCCTAAGAGCAACAACAAAAGTAGTGTTAGACACCAAATCTTCATCTTAAACCTTAAGATATTGTGAATATGAGTCATCACTCATATTCATATGATATTTAGCTTATTCGTAATTGATGTTGTAGGAAATCAAGTGTGAGTGATAATGTCCCACATCGACTAGAAATGGAGCAAACATTGGTTATTTAAGAGAGAAGACCCATACACCCATTGTCTTAAAGTTTTGGATAAATTTGTGGTGTGTCTCTCTTAGCGGGTCCTGGACGTTTAGCCCATTGCCGCTCCAAGCACTCCCCAGACTTCCCAAGAAACTGGTATCAGAGCCTAGTTAGGCTTGCTGGGGGAGTGGGAGCAGAATCCTAGTGATGTGGGTGAGTCACACTTGAGGGGGAGATTGTTGAAAATAAAGTGTGAGTGATAATGTCCCACATCGACTAGAAATGGAGAAAACATTGGATATTTAAGAGAGAAGACCCATACACTCATTGCCTTCGGGTTTTGGGTAGAGTGTGGTGTTTCTCTTTTAGCGGGTTCTAGACTTTTAGCCCATTTCCGCTCCAAGCACTCCCCAGACTCCCCAACAAACTGGTATCAGAGCCTAGTTAGGCTTGTTGGGTGAGTGGGAGTGGGATCCTAGTGTGGATCATCCTAGTGATGTGAGTAAGTCACACTTAAGGGGGAGATTGTTGGAAATCAAATGTGAGCGCGCAATGTCCCACATCAACTAGAAATGGAGCAAACGTTGGATATATAAGAGAGGAGACCCATACACCCATTGCCTTAAGGCTTTGGATAAGAGTGTGGTGTCTCTCTCTTAGCGGGTCCTGGACGTTTAGCCCACTTCCGCTCCAAACGATCCCTAGACTCCCCAACTGACGTGAGAATAAGTACTACTTGCATGAGATATATAATACATGTAAGGGTGTATAGGAAAACGCCCCCACTATGTTTTGAATTTACTTTAGTGTCATATACATATATTACGTATACATATGGATTAATAGATTTATAGCTTGACTAATGTGGCAAAAATAAAACTTGAAACTGTGAAGGAAATTCTATTATTTAGTATTAGAAACTTGATATTCAGTTTAAGGATCGATTAATTTGAAGAATAGATCTCACCTTCTAATAATGGAGGATCCGACCTAACATAGATATTGTTTAGCACATGAAGAATTCGAATCTATGACATTGGTAAGAGTTTACACCAAAAATTTGTATTTTCTTGCTTTATTTTGTTGGATAAGGTTATACACATTTGTTTTTTTTATTGATTGACAAGAAGAAAAGAGAAACCTTAAGGCCATGTGAAAAATAAAACCTCGACAGGAATATATTTTTTTAGTTACTGTTTACATAAGTCATAACATGTGAAAGACATGACATCTGCACAATAACAAGAAGGAGTCTCTGATTCTGATTCTCTAATGCAATCACATTGTTTGCAAGCCGAGTGACATCCAGCATCTCTACAAATACATTGAGGAAACAATTGACCTTCTTTCACAGAGCACTCACATTTATCACAGCATGCTGAATGATAAATAACATCATAAGTAACTACACCATTGGAGAGCATATGAGTGATGAATGATGTTGAATCAAAACGAGCATCAAGAACATTTGCGGCATAGCATAGGAGCAAAATCAAAACATATAATTTCACAAATGTATTCTTGTTCGATTCCATTACTCTCAATTTCTTCTTTCTCTTTCTGGGTTCAAATACATCTTTCTTTATTTGCCTTGTGAAGAGGCAAGTAACATTACATGGTTTTCTATTTATGATGGAAGAGTTGATATTCTTTTTTATTTCTATTTTATAAATATATACGTCTTGGCCTTTCGCAATATAATATAATATATATGTCTTTGTACCTATTATATATATAGTTTATATTATATAATATTCATAGTAAAAACCTTTCAACAAAAATATATAATACTCGTAGTTACAAAACAACAATATACATATATGTATGCCAAGCATCGGTTATTACACAAGTTGATCATAACAATTAAAAATTGAGATGATGTAACAGCATATAGTCCACAGGTCACATATTTAATCTGTATATTTTATTTAGAACTCTTAAAGATATTCTAAAATTTGTTAATTATAGAAAGGTTTGAAATAAAATATGTTAGATGGATGTGCAAAGTTTATTATGGATTTACAAATTTATTATTTAAATGACATTTGTGCAGGAAGAAACTTATATAATAAATGTGATAAAATGATTTGATATGGAGAAATAAAGATGATTTTCTCTTCATCATCTCTGTTTTTCATAAAAATTTCATGCATGTATTGATTTTATGGAGAATTTCAAGCTTAACTAGTATAAAGATTGAAATACTAATTATATAATCCACAAGTAAGATGGCATTGAGGGGAAAAAAAGGTTAGATTATACTTATTTTTTTAATTGAGGATTCTTTGTGCATAACTGTAGTGATTAATTTATCGAGTCGTGTAGGGCTGCAATGAGTGGAAAAGTCATTTCTCAAGAGATTTGAAGATTAAATAGTTTTTTTTGGTTACAAAGCTAATCAAAGTCAAAAGAAATGAGCACAAAAAAGAAAGAAAAGAGAGAGAACTAGGTCCTAGGGAAGAAGACTCCCGAGTTGTCACTCTGAATCAGATGGAGGAGGTCTTTCGGAGGAGCCGAGTGGATGACGAAGCCAACATCAGAAGCGGAGCTCATCTTTGCCAAGAAATCAGCACTCTGATTACCTTCTCTGAGAGTATGATGCATTGAAAAATTATTGGAAGCCAACATATCCTTTATGTCTTGAACAAGGACAACATAAATATGATAGTGCGGAGTGTCCCCCTTTATGAGATTAATGGAAAGTAGTGAATCCGAGTAACAAGCCAAATCATATATACCCATATCAATAGCCATGCGCAAGCCGTGGTAGATAGCAGTCAGTTCCGCCAACAAGATATCATCAGAATGAGATATCATACCCGAGAAAGCGGAAAGGAAAAAGCCCCCGTTGTTGCGGAAAATGCCTCCAAAACCAGCACGGATAGGAATCCCATTGAAACTTCCATCTACATTTAGGATGGTGCCCATGTGGTTGTCGCAATTCCATTTCTTGGATATTCTCATGAAATGAACAATTTCCTGCAAAACAATTGAATTGTCAGTTGTTCCCCTACCGGACAGAAAACTGCTTTGATAGGGGTCAAATTTGTTTTACCATTAATTAAACGTTATTTTTTTTTTTTAATAAGGAGTGTTATGAACACCCTATTTCTAACATTTATCCTCTTGTTTGATGAAATTAACGTAGGTCTAACACCTTGGATCTATGTCGCACATAAAGTGTGGGACCAACATTATTTTTACTCAATGAAAAATGAGTGTTGAAAAGATAATGTTTCTTTTTTTTTTAATGGTAAATGTAGGTATGTTGATTAAATGTTATGTTATAATTAGTATTTTTTTCTCCTTGACATGACTTGAATATGGATCTTTCACTCCTTAACTCCTTTAATCCATTAGTTTAAATCAGTAGAGCTATCCAACTCGTCCTAAAAGATGGTGTTTCTAAGACTCCTCTTTTTGAATTAATCGAGATGGACCAATGAGTACAATTTACCATCACATCCTTCAACTACAATACTAGAGTAATTATAAACAAACACAAGATTTTTTGAGTCAAATAGAACAATGTATTCCATGTTTTATTAATACTCAATTTTTATTTTTTTTCCCTTTCCCTCTTTCCATCCATTCACTACCATTTCTCTTATTCTCTTCTGCGGCACCATCTCTACAATTCTCTAACACACCACTGAGTTCCAAACACTATCCATTGTTGTCGACTCCATCACTCTCTGCAACTCCGTTGGCGACTCCTCATTCTCTTATGTGATCCCTCTTTCTTTATCTCTCTCTCTCTCTCTCTCTCTCTCTCTCTCTCCTCTGTGATTCCATCTTCTTCTTCATTCTTCCATCGCCACTGTCATTCTCGCTACAATCGTTCTTTGATTTGAAGGTCTGGAGGCTTTGCAAACCCCACATTATCGAGTTTGATCTCCCCCTTCAACGACTCATAACAATGGTGAAACTATGGTTACAAAGTGATCAGAGGGAGTGCAAGATGGGAGGGGAAGAGAGAACTAAGGGTGAGTGTTAAGGAACACCATGAAAAAGAGGTTGCCAAAGTTGTAGAGAACGAGGGGAGGGTGTGGTGGTGAGAATGATTGTGGGAGAGAGAGGGAATGAGGACGTTTAAAGAGAGTAGAAAGAGAAAACAATTCACAAAAATACCTCTCATTCAAGTTGAAATTCCAATCATTTCACGATACTTTAACTGAAATTACAAAACTACCTTTGATGTCGTATTTAGGGATGGCAATGGGGACCCTTTGGGAAGGGTACTACAATGCCCTTTCCCATACTCGTGTTTGTAAATACATGTACTTGAGCTTGTACCTTCATGGATAACAACTTTAGTGCCAATACCCGCACTTTAACTTTGAAAAGACAATAAAAATTTCACAATTGGTCCCCATCTCCAGGAGTGGAAAGACATGTTATTTTGGTCCCCAGTCAAAAGCAGGTGCCCTAAAAACTGTCGAGAATAACCCAACTGACTTAAGTGACGAGGGAGATGATTAAATGTAACGACTTATAATGTCTTGTTTTTTATGTTTTTTAATGTTTTAGATATGTTGCGTATTTTGGTACATTTTGGTATTTAATAAATTTAAATAAAGTTGTGTATTCAATAAATTTTAATAAAGTTGCACAAGTACACAAAATCAATTCAAAAACTGCCCTTGATATCGTATTTATGGATGACAATGGACACCCTTTGGGCAGGGTACTACAGTTCCTTTTCCCATACCCGCGTTTGTAAATACATGTACCTGAGCCCGTACCCTCATGGACAACAACTTTAGTGTCCGTACCCTCATGGGCAACAAATTTAGTGTTCATACCCGCACCCATTACCCAGACTTTAACTTTGAAAAGACAATAAAAATATCACAACTGAAATAAAACTATGATCCAAAAAGATTTAAATCAACGTATAAAATAGTATGAATAAAAAACATCTAAAATATCTCTAAAAATTTGTATACTAGTAGGAGGGATCGATTATTATATTAAGTAGTTTTTAGGTTTAGATTTATGCTTAAATAACTAATAAATTAATTATACACAAAAAATAAATAAATAAATTATCATATTGTATAAATATGTATATGTGAGTTATGGGGGCTGAGCAGTATAGTACTTTTACCCATGTTCATGTCCACTTAAATTTGCAGGTAATTAACAAGCCCGATCCATAAAAACGAGGTTTTACCCTATCGACGGTGGGTACCCATCGCGCCTAGGTCCAATTTGATATGTATTTATGTTAAACAAAATGTTGTTTGTTTATCTTCCTTACTCAGAACAGTCCTAACATCACCCTTAAGAAAAAGGTAAACCGTAAACAGCATTTCATTTGATTTCACCATCCATGGAAGGACCAAAAGCACATGTACCTGTAACTCCTGCTGCAACTCAACAAACTCTTCAACCTCCAACAACCAAGAAGAGACCATTCCAATCTGATTCCAATTCTACTTCCAATTACGTCAAAATCCGTGCTCTAGTTCGTGACCTTCGTCCCCAGTTCATCCAGGTAAATACTACTACCCCATTTCCCCTAAATCTTCTCAAAATCTTATCTTTTTCGTGAAATATTAATATGGTTGTTGTTTTGTTATTGGGTTTCACTTGTTTATTGTTTTATTTGATTTTAAATATATGTTCCTGGAAAAAAATAATTGAATTTATTCTCTTTTTAGGGTTTTGAACTTTTTCATTTTTGAATTTAAATTTAGGGCTGAATTTGTGTGTGAAAGTTTCTAGCTTGATGTTATTTTGATTATTTTTTACTCTTTTTGTCCATACTAGAGGGTTATTCATATCAAGTTTTATGTATGTGGTTACCAATGTTAGGGATTTAATTATAGCTTTAGGAGATTTTCATTGGTTTTCAATAATATGTAGTTAGGACAAGTATCTTTGGGGGTACGCTAAGTTCTGGACCTAGTAAGATTGTTAGGTTTTTCAAATTTCGGTATCTTATATCTTGAATTTACAGGGAGCGTTCTATCGTTTTATATATCGGCATTGTGAGTGTATTAACTTAATGGTTTGAGAGACCTAAGTTAGGTTTAGTTTGGATACTTGGATTGTAAACTTTTTGTTATTAGCTTCATAAGGAATTGGGTTGTTATGGTGCGAGTTGAGGGAAATGATTTAAAAAAATGAGGGAATTTATGTCAGGTGTGTTTTCGACTTTTCAGGTAGTAGAACCAATTTAAGGAAATTATGATATGTGTGCCTTGTTTTTATTTTTGGGTGGTCAGAGAAGACTATTGAAATTATACGTTATACTCTACAGTCCAATTTTTTTAATAAAATTTCTCTCTAGGCCTTTCGTGGTCATACTTCGCTGAGACGTAACCTAAAAATGAGTACTTTGGGTAAAAGAATAACTGGGCGATTGGTTGAGTTAGTAGCAAACTAGCAATCTAGTGACAGCATGCCTGGGGTTTTCGCACGCAACGCTTTTCAGCGGCATCCCATCCACAGCCGGAGGTTTCCCGGCGTATGTAGTTAATCGCGGATTGGGGATCATTGCAGATGGCCCCTAAAATGCTATTGCCTATTGGGG
>Ga0099826_10000717_pt1 | contig 17365 bp, 10 predicted proteins | sample Mtrugardesep15_FD_76830 | JGI IMG/M metagenome (GOLD analysis project Ga0099826, IMG submission 76830) | Root nodule microbial communities of legume samples collected from California, USA - M. trunc garden sep15 | ecosystem: Host-associated > Plants > Roots > Nodule | place: USA: California... | reverse complement strand
TAATTATGACGGAGACAGTGCTGTGCTTTGCTGCACACAACACAGCTGATTACTTGCACTCCTTCTTTTGTCTTTCCACAAAATTTGGATCTAGCTTCCCTTCATTTAATTACATTTTCAATTCGATTCTAACACTATGGGCTCTATTGAGGGATAGGAATAGGACTGCGCTTGTTAGTACTTCTTGGATCGACTAGGTAGATCCTTTGCGATCCTATTGCATTCAGGGTTATACACACTAGTCTTCTAAGAAAATTGATTAAAGAAGTTTGTTGTACGACCACTTTTAATCGAAGACGTGATCTGATGTCTAACATGACACTAATATTTATGATTTTATTAAAATATTTCATTTTCTCTATGAAAAATTTGTTGTCAATGTGTTAGTGTTGTGTCTCATATTCGTGTATGTGCTTTATAGTTAAACAATTTATAAAAAGATATTTTGATTTAAAAGTATAAGTCAAATATATATCAAAGTAATAATATATCATTCTCAATAAAAAAAACTTTAAGATAAGGACACTTGTTAATATTTTTGTTAGATTAATTTTGTACTTCACGTTTAGTTCAAGGAGAAAAGAGTTTCACTTGTCAAAAGCCTCATGGGTTAATAACGCATTGAACATTTTTATCCGTTCAATGTGAAACTCTTAATATTATCACATGTTATAGAAGCGACGTTTATGAAGACCTCTATCATTCTCGATGGTAGTCCTTTTTTTTCTTCTTTCTTCGGCTTTGCTCACATATAGGTCGGCCTTGATCTGACTCAACTCAATGAAAATATCAATTATAAGGACATTGATTAATCAATGAAAAGAGTCCAACAAAAAAGACAAGTTTATTATACGAGAGAGTAATTTTATAGGTTAAATAAAACATCGATTAACCAACTGATTGAACATAAATGATTAATAAAATTCACTAAAGGACAAATCATTGAGGATAACCCAAGTTTAATTCTTAAACTTCAAATTATTATGATCCATTCTCCTTAGAACCGGATTTTCACGCAAAAATATACAACATTGATATTTTTATATGCTAAATCTAAGACTCACTAATAGATGCATGCAGAGGGGTTAAATCCATATTAAGTGCAAATGAATCCAATTAAACGTTGCACTACTCATATGTCATTTAAAAAAAATACAAACAACTTGCACTTAAACCCATAAAACAAAATTTAGTGAGAAAGGTCATTGTAGAATCCAATATTTAATGGTGTGGATCAATTGCAGCTTGATTTTTGATTCATGTCCCATAATAACAACGCCACATAGTTTAATTTTACAGGGAGAGCCTCAGTTCTGTTCTGGCATATGGATAGGGGCCAACAAATAATGAAACACTGCGCGTAATTTAAATGGGAAGATTCATCAGACAGTGCCAATAATTACTCCTTCAAAATGCCCTGCAAATTCTTCTATACCATTTTTTTCCAAGTTTTTATAGTTTTTATTTGAAGGGCTCCAAGTTTTTATAGTAAATTTTCTCTTCTTTTATATGATATATATTACTGATTGTTTTTTTCTTTTCCGGAGAATAATGACACACACATTGAATATCAAATGGAAGGTGCTAGAATAACATCATCACATTGACCAAGTAATATTGGAGGAAACAATGTTTCTTTAAGCGGTGTCAAGTATATGACAAAATTTACATTTCATTTTGAAGAGTTTCTATGAAACCTTAGCAAATTAAAGGATTTTTGGTTCCAAACAAAAAATTAAAGGATTTTAGCATAGTTGTTTTTTTAATTAACAAATTAATGGTATATTTTTTAATAAATCAACAAGCTATTTGCAATTATTAGTAACTCCTAACAACAAACTAAAATAAACAAAATAGAATTTTAATTGACGTGTTATGTGACATGATGATATGAAATGATCAACATCTATGAAATTATTAGAAATCCCGCTAAATTTTTTGGTTTCAACTTAAAAAATTATTTATTTTTGTAATTTAATTAACGTGATGTAAATAATTAATTCATTTAGTGGTATGCCACATGATTTAAAGTATGTGACATTAAACTTTTTTTTTTTTAGGGAATGTGACATTAACCATATATATTGAAACAAAAACAAACAAATGCATTTCCAAAGTTTTTGAAAATCATATATAGTGACAGGAAATGTGGGATTAACTGCACCAATCACGCCATTTAATATGTTCCCAAATCACACATTATATTTACCCTTTAAACTGGAGACAAATGTAAGTAACATATCTAGTTAGTGCTTAACTGGATTCCCAACTTGTTTTGCTCAAAATCAAGCAAAATTATTATTTTCTTCGTGTTGTAATTTTCGTGTCATGGAAGAAATAGAAAGATCGAGAGCTCAGCCTGAGATATATAAGTACATCTACCTTAGATAGGTAGTAGAGAGAGCTTGGTCCCTCCTGAATTTAGGCCATGGAATGGAGCCACACATTTTAACCTATACTATAGACTATATATGCCAATGCCACAAGAGATAGCAAATTCTGATGGAATAAATTTATACACACGTCAAAATTTAGCTTTGACCTTGTTATTGAGATCTAGATATATTATATGTGGTCCTGAACTTTGGTGGCTTGATAATTTTAATTAGCATTGAAAATATGTAAACTTTATGTATATATGTATAGGGTAAAACAGAAGGGTAAGTGTAGGGTAACAACTATATGTGAGTCCACGCAAACGGCGCCGAACACGGTCGTGGACCCCTGCCTCATCCTTTGGTACCTGCTTTCTAGTACTTAATAACCCTCATCCAAATACCATAGGCATAGAAGTGGTTCATTATACACAAAAATTTAATCCTCCTAAGTACGGTACTTGATTTGCAATATATTTGAATGTATAGATCAGGTTCCTATACTAAATAGTCCCTTATCAATAGAGCCTATTCCATAAATTACATACATAACTCCAAAGTGTAGTGTTGGTGTTGTTGTGTCCGGTAACAAGATTACCTGGATGAAGATAATGATACTTACATCGATGACAGAGGTTGTTCCGTTGTCGAAGATCTCGTCGGAGTCCATGGAAATAGCCCCGTTGTCAGTGGAACGGAAGGGGTGGTCCATGCACATGCGCTCGTCAGATCGGAAACAAGGAATATGAGAGGTTTGAACGAGAGAATAAACTTATATGAAATTGTGGAGTCCCCCTTTGTATATACATAAGGGAGAGTGTGAGGCTTGAATCTTTATTGGACCTTATCTTGCGATTGAACCTTGTCAAATGATTTTGGCCTTTTAGGCTGACCGAAACAGGAGTGTCAAACATATTTTAAACACCAATATTTTTTAGACTTGTCTTAAACATATGGTGTGACATTCAATTTAAAAAAGAATAGTTCAGACACTCATTAGATATGTCTTGACTCTTGAACATGCGTCAAGAGATTCAACTGACCTCTACTCTTGTCTAGGCATCTCTCGAACATTGATAGCCCTAAATTATGCTTTTTTGTTTTTTCATTTTTAGACAAATAGCAAAATGATGTCTCTTATCAATTTTATGACACCCATTATCAAAGAATTAAGTGGTTGTATAAAAGAAAAATACATATCCTTTGAAGAGGGTTACATTCATTAACTTTGTTTTTAGAAGATTAATATGTAAATTTTAGCTCTGAATTTATATTTTATCATTTTGTATATAAGTTATTAATTTACTTTAGATATAACTCTGAGTTGTGCTACTCTATTTCATAATTAGTTATAAATAATTCATTCTACGTATTTAATTACCATCAAAACAAAAGTTTTTTATTTAGTAGATCAACTCCACAAATTTAGTAGATCAACTCTGTTACATAACTTTAAATCAACATATAATGATTGTGTTCGTGTATGTGTACCATCATTATATCATATACACTAGACATTAGACATGTTGTGTCCTGGTGTCCATGTTCAAGTTGGTGTTTCATTGTATCTAGGTTATTTTTATTCTTCACTCCTCTTTCGTATTACGAGCATTGAACTAAAGACCTCAAGGTTGAGGTATGAGCCTTTACCATGTGATCACTTGGAAGGAGGTTCATCGTCCTAGTTAATGCATGTTGTAGTATTACTGTACATTAAATAAATATGTATTTGATGGACCCTAAGGTTTGAAAAATACTTGAGTGTCACCTAAAGTTTAGATCTAAAATATCACTACCGTTGAAATTAATTTTGAAAATATTTTTATTTGTATTTGAGAATAAATTTGAGTTTACAAACATGTTTTTTTTTGTCTTTCTTTTGTTTTTTGACAAGAAAGTAAACTTTATTCAAAAGATAAAATAAAGATAGTAAAATTAAAAATACCATGTGTTGTGAGATCCTCCGTCCACATTTTAAGGTCAATCCTAGTAAATTTGAAAGCGAAGAACACATTACATATACACATGAATAGTGCGAAAGACAAGGGGAATGGTGGTGTATTTGTGTAGAAAAACTTTACATTGGTTATTTAGATGTGTAGTATTTAGTTTAATTTGAATTTGATGTAGTTTTCTTGTGTGGCTTATATTGCCCATTCCCTTTTATTTGAACTTTTTACAAATTAACTATTTCATTTCATTATATTAGAATTCTACTTTTTACCAAGTATTCACATTTAAAATTTAAGGCCAATGGGATCCAACACATGACTTGGGGACTCTCATCTTATGGGTTTGCCACTGGGCTACAGCAAAAGTTGTATATGTTCTTTGTAAATTTAAAATACATAGCAATTCAGCAAATTATATAATTATATAGAGAATGTTAACCAATGCCCCCAAAGTATTGATTAAACATCTAAAAGAAGTAAAATTTTATTAAAAAATGATGTAATAATTAATGGTCAAAAGTAAGTGATGTAATAATTAGTGGTAAAAAATAACCGTTTATATTTTCAAGACAGTTTTTTCTACTTTTAGATTCCTTAACTAGTGCCGACAAGACTCTTGTTATATATATATACTCTATGTTCAAAGAAGAGATGAAGCAGCAACATAAGTGAGAACAGCTAAGATATAAATTTAGATATCTCAACTCTCAAGCACACTTGAAACTGTTCAAAGAAGAGAGTTTGAGTTGAGCAACATGTTTTGTGACATCTATTGATGATCAATCTTGGACTGGCCATGGTTGGAGCAACAACAATTCAACCAAACAAATAAAATCAAGAGGTTGAGTTTATTTCCCATGGGGAAAGCAATACAGGCAGGAAGCGAGGATTTCAAAGGAGTTGCTAAAGTTAAAAACCTATGTTTTCGTAAACTTTATGTATAAAGTAGGACACACATTTTTTTCCTTTCCGAAACACATGCATATGCGCGCACACACATATATCATTTTTTTTTTGAAATTTTGAAAGTAATAGATAATGAAGAAAACTTTAAATATATATTCCTGTGAAATATAAATCCCGATGTTATTGTACAAATAAAATAAGTCATAACATGAAGAATACAGTAATTATGATAAAAGCAACGCTGCGTAGAAATATAAACAGAGTTCATGCAGAAGGGAGGTACAAGTTTCTAATTTCAGAAAAGTTTGCGTAGACTAGAACATGGAAAAAAATCTATTACATATGCTGGTCTTGCCAAGACTCAAAGGATGTTGGTTGTGCAACTGAAGCAACCAAAAGGAGCTATGCATGTAATGTATAACAACACTTATTGACACATGCATTTTAAGTGGGCAGCTATCCACTTGACTTAAAAACCTATCGAGGAAAGATTTTTAACTTCAATAGATATTAAATCGCTTAATCCCATTTAAACAGTATTTTAATATACAAATACACAAAGTGCGACATTGGTTGATGAACGTCCAAACTTCCCTGATGTGTGGGTGTGGTCCAATTGAACATCTGGTATATATTCTGCACGTGATGGTTACCATTGGTTGATGGGTGCCCAAACTTCTTTGCTAGGCGAAGCCCAATGGAATCTAAAATGGGATCTAATAGGATACGCATAAGCATAATTGATGTGAACAAGTCTCTTATAATATTTTTCAATCTGTGCAACGGTTAGTAGCATCATTGGCAACGAGTTCTGATGATTCTCCTGAATCCTTGATAATGATAAACTTGGGGAACTCAAAAGATGAATAAAGATTTTGGGTGAAATTTGAAGATGAAAGTATGCATTTTTAAAACTTCATTTAATCTTCTAATTTATCTACTGTCGATGCGAGAAGGCGGTGCAATTTCTAAAATTAGAGATGAATGTAGGAATGCAATTTACCTAACAACTATTGCAGGAAATTCTGTCTCATCAAGATTAAGGCAGTACATATATGCAGAGAAGTTTAATTTACAAATACCGAAATGATTTTTCACACGGAAAAATAACAAAAGGTGGACAATAATAATTTCCTTTGGGGGGATAGTATAATTTAATTGAGAATGTCTTTACTTGCAAAAGAAGATACAGAAATAGGGTTGCCAAGAAATCCATACCATAACAGCCTTTATTTACATCTTTAATTTTGCTGCTTATCAATGTCACAAGTAAAGCAATTCTGCAGAAATCAATTTCCGTTTTGATATTAGTCTTTCTTGAATCTATCTCTCCTATGATTTTCCAAATTTTCATGTTGGAAGCACATAATTGTTCAAAATTGTTACCTGAAGTCTTGAACCGACAAGTCTCATCTAAACTTCTAATCTCGAATTCAAAAGAATAAAGATATGAAAACGCAAACAGAGAAACACACAATGTTTGGTGGCGAAATTCGGTCAACTATACCTACATATGTGACTTAGAGTGGTTGTTGTTCCTTTCTATTATCAGTTGAAGATTAGGGTTTACCTTATACAACTTATATTTAAATACTATCATCGAGATTACAACATTACCCCTGAGCAGCACTATGGGGATCAGGCGCAACCCAACTTATTAGTAATATATGAGCCAAACTCAACAGATTACCTAATTTATTCCTAGCATCAGAAATATAGAAATCAGAACACTCATCTTTAAAACTCTATTCTAGAAAATCCAAGGAAAAATTTCCTGTTTGATTTGCACGCTGACCAAGTGCATAGAGGTAAGCATCAAATGCTGCTGCATATATAGCCCTTACTATGCAAAACCCATGCCAACATAACTCTTCACAACTTAAACCATTCAATAATGAACAAGCCAATCACAAATTAGTGACACTATTAACAGGTAACTGATGTACACAAATTATATATCTTTATGGATTAAAAGAATTTGGATCTTTGGAAGCACTTGGAAAAGTTTATTTACAGTTTAGCTAGACTAATCTTATGTCATAAGCACTTATATAAGTGTAAAAGAGCCCATGACATGTTCATTAGCTGCCGATTCAGAAATCTTTCCATCATAATTTATGAAAAACAACGGCTTATGCAATAACTTATACATAAACATGTATGATAAACACTTATTAAGTGTCTAATTAAGAAGTTTATACAAACAACCCTTCAAGACAAACTCAGACTAAAAAAATATTAATGTGAGACAAGATTTTGTCAAAATAATATAGAACCTCAGTAGCTCTTATGAGTCTAGACCTATGAAGCACATTCCTAGACACAAACACCGGACACGTTGACATCCGATAATATGAGAAAATGGCAGAATTCAATGTAATCATATGTGTCGGTGTCGGATATGATACGTATCCGACATCGAGACACGCCTAACCTGAGGAGTATATATGCTTCATAGGTCTAGACGAAACAGCAGCAGCAACTTTCATATGTGAAGTGAAATGAAAATTCAGTAAGCCAGCAGAAAAAACAAATGACATTTTCAGAATAGCAACAGCATCTTAGTAGCTCTCGAATTTATTACCTAGTTGTTAACAATATAGAGAATTAGAGAAAAGAAACAATAACACAACAAAGGTGGCTAGGATTTCATTTTTTTTAAGAAGTTAAATTAGTCTACCTAAATTGGTAGAGTGATAATTGAACCCGAGATGAGGAGTACACTCTAATGTCCCAAGCTAACACCACTAGACTAACCAAAAAGAATTGCACCAAGGATTTCATTAGAATGAGCAAAACTTGTCAATACAATTTTTTTTTATAGAATATATAGTGAAATATATATAGATTAAATTACCTTTAGCCCAATTATACGAAAGGTTAAATAAACTATTATCTAACTTCAATAGTGAGGAAAATCACTATTGGAGAATCAAGAGGTAGACTAATTTAACTTCTTAAAAAAAATGAAATCCTAACCGCCTTTGTTGTGTTATTGTTTCTTTTCTCTAATTCTCTATATTTTTAACAACTAGGTAATAAATTCGAGAGCTACTAAGATGCTTTTGCTATTCTGAAAATTTCATTTGTTTTTTCTGCCGGCTTACTGAATTTTCATTTCACTTCACATATGAAAGTTGCTGCTGCTGTTTCGTCTAGACCTATATACGAAAGGTTAAATAAACTATTACCTTTAGCCCAATTACACTCTACATTTTTAATATTTCTAGCACCAAGTTCCATCAGTAAATCTCACAAGGATAGAAACAAAGCAGAAGTAGTATTTGGAGGAAGTGATGAGCACCAAGTTCCATCAGTAAATCATACCAATGACGAGGTGAAAAGACAGGGCTAAACTTTGATTCACATTGTGAGAAGCATAACCAATGCTTGCTTCAACTGTTAAGTGCGTGTACTTTTACTTATGTCCCACATCGCTTAAATTTTCTGAATCTTCAGTGTTTATATATCGTCACAGAGCACTAGGGTTTGTCCCTTCGGGGACATCCGATAAAATTGGAACGATACAGAGAAGATTAGCATGGCCCCTGCGCAAGGATGACACGCACAAATCGAGAAATGGTCCAAATTTTTTTTGCTTTTGGTTTCTGAATCCTCTGATTCTTTACGAACGAACTTAGCTAGGTAATGTTGTTTTGTGTTACGATTAAATTGCGTTTTTTTTTTATCTCTAGAAATCCCCAAACGGCCAAAACCCTAGATTACGGTTCTGTTTTACATTTTCAATTGAATAAGTGATTAAATGCTACGAATTCTTGATTAATCAGATTATTTCACTGTGTTGTTAAATTAACTAAATTTTCTTTTTGAAAAAATTGCATCACCATGGATTTAATACAGGACACTCAATCTGAGCTGAAAGAATGAATATATGCAGATGCAGTTTCCACTTTCCAGTTAGCACCTGAACCTGAGCATAATGTTTCCTTTTTCCAGAATTTTATTACTTGAAAGGTAAATTTGTCTATTTTATTTTTACTCCCTCCGGTCAAATACATTAGTTATTGAAAGAATTAAAAAGGAAAATGCTACCATAGATTATTTGACCATATCATCAATCAACAAAGAGACATATAGTAATAGGGATTTCCAACATGTGTTTTGAACATTTATTAGTTGTTTGAACCTTGAATTAGCTAATCGATATTAAGAGTGTAACAGTAACGTGCGTGGTGCACGATTCATGTCTGATAAGTTATACCATTACATAGGGGAACTTTGGGATTGGCTCTTCAATTGCTGATAGTGCACAGAAGAATTATAATGGTCTAGCTTTCTGCATTTGTATATTCTAATTAGTAATATATTGTGTGCATGTGCGCGCGCGTGTGTGTGTTTGTGTTTGTGTACGCGTGCTGCTTGACTACAATGAAAGGAAGAGAAACTCTCAAATTTGAGCAAATTCCATCAGGGAATAGTACTGCATATTTATGTTGATTTAAATTGTACAGTCAAGATCAATGAGTGTAGTAACTAGTAAGTATGTCACGCAGTTACTGCAGTGAATCTAGATTCAATACTTTAACTGCATCATGCATTTAGACCGGTGTTGTTAAATAGAGGCTATAGCGGTGCAATAGTACTATATCATTGTGGAATTTGAACATATCACTATTGTTTTGTGATATGGTATGTAGTACAAAATTTTGTCAAATAGCCATAGCACTTTTGCTTAGCGGGATTTGAATAAACTGATATTTGTCACGACCCGCAGTTGACAACACTGATTTAGACACTGTAAATAATTTTGGGCATTAATTAGAGATTTGACTGTTCAAATTACAATTTTACAAAATTAACTTTAATTTTTAAATAGTCTTTGTCGTTGATTTAGATCGGATAGTCGAGATTAGATAATGGTGTCATGCAATAATGTAGGCGATGCAATTCAATATGTGTCCTCTGTGATTGTCAATATTTCCTTCTTGCCAAAATATTGTAGTTCAATTCAATTTATTCAACTGTTCTTTTCCTTGCTTTCTTGAACATCTTCCAGCTTTTTTTCTGTATTTGTGAATTGACTTTGGTTTACTTTACAATTGATCAATGTTGATTTTTGATTGTAGGTTTGGGAACCAATATCGATCTTGGGTCATTGGAATGCTAGTCAAAGGAAGTTTATCAGAATGTGCAAGTGGTCTTCACCCTTGTTGCACATTTGTTTGTGGTTTCATGCCTTCGGCTTACAAGATTCACCTTTACAATTCCGGTTGCAAAGCATTCAGAAGCACGCTGTAATGACTCAGAAACAGATTGAAATGGATCACTGTGTTCTTCAATTATTGATAGCAAATAACTCACTCCTACTCTCCTAGTGTATGGACTAAGGAGGATTAGTGATCACTGTGTTATGGTGGCAATGGAGTTTACAAAGATTGAAGATTCCCTCGTGCCTTTTCTATGAGTGGAGTTGGGATCCTAGGGATTGCCTCCTTAGATGGTCTTTTTCTGCGTGTTTTTTGGTGGTTTTCGGGCGTTTGTTTCTGGTCTCTGTTGCGGCTCTGTTGTTGTCTACTGTGTTCAACAGTGACAGAATTTCTGTTGCACAGCTTTTTGTGTTTTTCTGTTGAGGGTTACCACTATTTCGGGGCCGTTGTTGTGCCGTCTTTTTTGCGCCCTATCGTACACCTTGTATGATATAAGGAGGTATGAATATATAAGCTGTTTCAAAAAACAACTGCAACCAACATAGAGGAAAAGAACTTCTCACACAGGATAAGGTACAAACGGAGAATAGAACCTATGTGGGAAAAGGTACATCACACTATAACCCTTAAGCGTTGAGTTAGTTATTTTGATCCTTTGGCTCTTTCATGTTTCGATGATTCCTGGAACCTTCCTAACCGAAATGATTCCTTCATCATTGACTGTACCCTCTTCTGGGGTCCTATCAATCATTGGGGTCCTTATACATCCTTCATTTGGCCCGAGACAAACCTCTCACTGTGGTAGTTGGATCCCAAATACTACTGCAACTACCAGTTAACCGATAAAAGTGATGTTTATAGCTATGGAGTTGTGCTGCTAGAGTTTTTGACTTCACAGAAAGCAATAGATTCTTCTCGTGATCATGATGATGTCAACTTGGTAATTCATGGGAGTCAATATGCAAGCAATGGTGCAATCATGCAAGTGGTTGATCAAAGGCTTCTTCTATCTGTGGAACCTTTAAGTAGTAAATTGATCACAAGCATAGAACTCTGTTGGGAGCTTGCACATGATTGTCTTAGGGAGAAGAAAGTTGAAAGGCCTAGTATGAGGGATATTGTGGAACGCCTCCTATGCATAATTAGGATTCAATATCAGGAGTGAAGTATACGTAATGTGGTTTCTGTTTGATAATGATAAGTGCATTCTATAATAGTAATTCTAGTATTTATTGTTTATGCTGAAAAACTTAGAAGTTGTATAAATATAGTATGTAACAATGTGCAATGGAGTCTTTGAAAGATAATGAGTAGCCCAGTGAGAAAGGAACTAAAGTGATTCCAAAACTGGATTTGATTGCATGACAAAGAAACACTAGAATCATATGCCATCTTCTTTAGATAGTATGAACTATATTATTCAAAAGTATCTGCAAGTGTTGGAATATTTGGAATGGTTTGTCTTGTCCTCCGAAGTGGTCTTCCTTTTGCAACCTGGGAAATTGTTTTCACTTAACTAATAAAATGGAAATTTCATTTATTATACTAGGAAAGCATTTTGTTTCCGTTTTTTTCTTGAGTTAGTTTTTATCATTATCACCATTTATATTGAATTCGTTATGCTGTTGGTGATGGACTGATGGTAAAATATTGGCAAGCAACTTACCCAAGGGAAAATATTAGCTCCTATAATCTTTTATTACTGGTGGAAATCATTTTAAGGCAAAGATAACTTTTAAAAGAGTGGGATAAGTCAAAAGCCATGCCATTAGCTCCTATAATGTGTTGCATCATTGTCTGAAACCTATTTTCCTTAAGGAAATTTTTTTAGTCATTCTGAGAAAAAAAAAGTTTATAATGCACATTAAATTGGTTAATAATGTATATTCTCTTTCTAAAGTTATTTTTAAATTGTACGAAAGAAATTAGGGTTAAATGTTTTTTTTATCTCTATAAATATGTAAACTTTTTTTTAGCCTCGTTAAACAAAAATTATTCAGCTTTTAGTCATTCCAAAGTTTTTCATCACCACTTTTAGTCACTATGGTTAAGTCAACTTAAGTCAACGTGTACATATCATTCAAGGTTAAGTCAACTTGTACATATCATTCAAAATTTTGAATTTTTTCAGTCATGTTTAGTAGTACATTATAAAATTCTCTCTTGCAAAATTTTAAATTTTTCAAAAAAATTATATTAAATATGAATTTTATGTTTTTCACAGTCTTAATACATTTTGTAAAGTTTTCTCTTGCAAAGTCTAACTTCTTTTGATAAGGGATAAATTAAATATAAATTTTTATGCTTTTGGTGCTTTAAAATCATAGACATATTTTTCAAAGGTGTTTTGCCTTCTATATCGATGTTGTTTGCTCTAAAAGCTGTCTCTTAGGAATTTATCCAACGCTCATTGATGGGTAGGAATTTATCATTTTAGGGTTATGTTTGTTGGATTAATGGGCTAATTTCGAAGACTACTCTACAGACAACCTTAAAAGGCTCATTCAAAAAAATGTTTAAAAAATGGAGCAGACAAAGCAAGCAGGTATTGGTCAAGCTTGTTTTCTTAATTCTCTATCAATTTCATCTGACAAACCCCTATAGAACAGCAGGGAAATGACTTAAATACATAGAAATTGTGATTACATAAAACTATTGAGTACACATGTACCATAGCAACTCCAAAAAAAAAATGATATCCACCACATTCTAAATTACATTAACAAAGGTTGCTGTGTAAAAGATCCCAACAAAGTATTCTGGGATATTTGACATCACCAAGGTAAAAAAAAAAAACTCCCTATTCTACGTCTGATCATTTCAAAAAACCGCCACCCTTGCGGTCTCTCAACTCGCTAGGTATGATAAATACAGAATCTACACAAAGGCCACCTTTTGAGTGTGTACAGTCAATCTGTTTCATGGAGAATCTAACTTTTGTTGTAGGTTCTGATCCACTCACAATAAACTCACCTACCTTGTAATCTACCCAATATCCACGCTTATGACTGCCGTATGTATCATCGAGCTCAGTTTCATCCAAGCAGCACTCAGACGATGCTTCCTGACCATCTGAAGTTGACAACTTAAATATGACTGGCTTTTGATCCCAACCATGGGTCTGGTCATAGTTGCATACACGCCGACCGAGTCTTTTGGAAAATCGTCCAAGGTGAAGCCTAAAGGAGAGAGTATAATTATCAGCAGGAAATGGGAAGTCAACCTCCCCATCCACTTCAAACCACCATATTTGCTGCAAATATGCTACAATGTTGAACCTGAAATGAATGATACTAGAAATGTAATTCAATACCCAGAACAGAATGAGGACAGATTAAACAATGCAGCTTAAGTCTCAAGCTTAATAGTGCTACTATTAGTGGAAAGAAGCACACGTAGCTTATAAGCAGTAGATTGGAATGATTGTATGAATGGAAAACTGGAAACTGGAAAGAAAAAAAAAATTATGATTATTAGTGGACTAGTGGACAACTGTCCGTAATAAATTATGAACAGCCAAACCTACCTGTTGATGTTTTATTAGTAGAACAAACATTTCCTTTTTCTGTGAGATTAACCTGTGTTACACTATAGTCTGCATTTTGATGTGAACAAGCCTCCTACAATAGTTTGTCTATCTCTGCAACTCGTAGCATCATTTCCAACTAGTTCTGATAAACTTCGAGAACTCACGAAGACTTTGGGTGAAATTTAAAGATGAAAGTATGTGTGTTTAAAACTTCATTTAATCTTCTAAATCCGTAGCATTGATAACAAGACATTTAAAATTAACTTTCTATGACACCAAAAATTGCAAAGAGAAGCACCCTTAGGAGGCTCATTCATAATTGCCGGTCATCAGTAAATGTTGCAAACTTCATCTATAGTGAGAAGGCAGTGTAGTTTCTAAAATTGGAGATGAGTGTAGTTTCAAGAACTCTATTGTGTCTGTCATCTTTAACATTCTAAATGAGCTAATTAGCAGTTTAATTAAATTCTTGAACTCAAGTTCTACGATTCAAATTGACATAACATGTTTGGATATTGACATAACATGTTTGGATACACTTCGTATGTCAAAAGCACTTGTATAAGTGTAAAATAGCTCATGACATGTTCATAAGCAGCTGATTTCAATAAGCTTTCCATCATAACTTATTAAAGTAACTTAACAATTCATATACATAAACGTGTAAGATAAAGACTTGTTTGCAAAGTCTTCAATTAAGCAGTGTATCCAAACACACTCTAAGATTGTAATTTCTGACATACTAGTATCCAACAAATAAGTGTAGTTGGAAGCTACAACATAAATCGCATTGGGTACTTAATCTAGACAACAGTTATGATTATTTCACCACGGAAAACTTGGGAGAACAAATAACTTGAGATGTACAGTAACATCAATACAACAAAAATGTTTGAGTCTAGACCAAATAGCAGCTCTAACTTTCATATGTAAATTGAACTGAAAACTCAGTAAACCAACACAAGCAGCATCAATTTCCAAGCAATTGAGCTTCCACTTTTAGAGCTCAAAATTCTTACAAAACTTTTGGTATCTGATCAAGGACCGACTAATCCATAGGATCGATCCACTAGCGGGGGGGTCATTTAAAGTCAAAGCAAAGCTCTATAGACTAGCCCACATAAATTGGCACTTAAGAAAAGCATCACCCCAAACCTATAACACTAAGGCTAAACTAGAATTCTTTACAAAGCATAGCAAAAGGTTTTAAGAATGTAACCTAGATTCTTCGGTGGGAACCCAAGTCCAGTATCTCCGATCATCAATTCCAGTAATAGACAAACCTTTCGCCGAAATCGACATGCAAACCCTACCAGTAACCCTATCAAGCCACAATTGCTGCAAAACCCCAATTCCATCAATAAAACATTTGAAACAATAAACACAAGCAAAACACTGAACAGTAAAAGCCTACCTTATTACCGTCATCAAACGGTAACGGCTTAGAAAAAACAGCGAAAATATCCTTCTTAGATAAATTCCGACAGCGTAGTTCTTCGGGCATTAAGCTTAGAAGATGTTGATAGTTAGAAGGTAACTTAGATTCCCAAAGGGAATCAGCGGACGCAGCGCCGCGAAAAGCGCGATTTAAGCGAGCTAAGTTACAAATCTCGGGAGGAGAAAGATGAAGAAAAACACGAGCAACGCAGTTTTCAGGGATGTCGCCGAGGCTTGGAACGATGGTTGAACCGTTGGATCCAAGATTCGACAACGAAGCCCCCATAACACGCGAGTGAGTAAGTTTTTCACTTTTCAACCATAGTAGAGAAGAATGAATGAATGTTGAAGGTGTATTAGATTATTTTGTTGTCGTTGAAATTTGGTGGAGAAGTATAAATGTAAGGTGAGTTGGTGTGATTTGGTGTTGGAACATGTATTGGCGTCAACATCACACGACTACACGCGTTTCTTGCTTCGCTGTTTATCATATCCATATCCATTTTTCTTTCCACTTACTATTCCATATTAAATTAGTTTTAAAAATAGAGTGTCTGTTGTTCGAACCCTGACCCCTACATAAAATATAATATGTAAGATGAGATTTGGATCAATTATGGACCCGCAAAATGTTTTAAGACAATGTTTGATCAAAAGAATCTTACACATGCTTAACGTGTGGATAAGAAATGTCTAAAGGGTAATGGCAGGGTAGTAGCTGTTAGGATTAATTAGTATTGGCAGTTGTAGTAATCATGTTCATGCTGGATTTAGTACTAGCTGTTAGTATTAATTAATATTGGAATTAGTAGCTATTAGTTTTGGCGATGGTCTGAATTTTTTTTGGCCACACAAGATTGTTTTAAGGTAAATGTTAGCTTGTATCCTCAAGGGTATATATTAAAGAACTCGTTATAAAAATATATGTATCAAAAGTTGTACATTTAATTTTTTAAAAGTTGAACTATCATGTTTTTTAATACAAAGTTACTTTTTTTGGGTTGCTTATCATACACTTTAAATTTTTTGTTCTTTTTATAATATTAATATTAATATTTCTTTTTAGGGATAATATTAATATTTATTATTCATTTTCCCTAACGTGTTTTTATATATTGCATTTCAATCATTTGACTAATTTATTAATTTTTTTAAAGGTGGCTGCTCCGTTAACTATTTTTTATCGTTAAAATTAACAATATTAATTATTTTTTTAATAACCGTGTAAAACTCAAAATGAACATCTAATTTGAGATAGATGGGGTAATCTTTTTGTGAATGCAAGTTGTATTTACTTCTAGAAGCGTATTAATATAAATAAAGTACCAGCTCCGCTAAGTGTATTTACTTCATGACTCACATGGCATTTATTACCTCCAATCACCTCCTTCGCTTAGTTGTACTGCAACCGAGTTTCTAAACCTTCTTCGTGAGCGATTTGGTCATCCAAGTTTGTTAAAATTGAAGCAAATGGTTTCAAACCTTGCAAAAATTTCATTAATAAAATATGTACTATGTCAACTAGGCAAGCATGTTTGCTCTACCTTCCAAGTTATGTCTCCCTTTTTCGTTATCCATTCAACTATATGCGGATTAAGTTCTATGTCTTCTAATGGCTTTTGATATTTCGATACTTTTATTTATTTAATTCTCCTAATGCACATGGGTTTTCTTAGTGAACTTCTGTCCATTCTTGCCACTTTTGTCAATGAGGTTAAAACCCAATCAGGTAAGATAATCAAAATCCCTATACTTAATAATGCAAAAGAATACTTTTCTTTTGGTCTTTCTTCTTGTTGAACTGCTCGCATCTGTTACTTCATGTGAACAAACCTCTCCAAACTAGGATTCAAACCCACTACAAAAACTAGTCTCATTCACAAATACAATCATTATGACATTTCAAACATTTGATAAAATGTGTGTGTATGCACACACACATAAACCTCTCCAAACTAGGATTCAAACCCACTACAAACTAGTCTCATTCACAAATAC